>Ga0163146_10000348_pt1 | contig 65119 bp, 60 predicted proteins | sample OliLakLV19MP7G1_FD_148648 | JGI IMG/M metagenome (GOLD analysis project Ga0163146, IMG submission 148648) | Freshwater microbial mat bacterial communities from Lake Vanda, McMurdo Dry Valleys, Antarctica - Oligotrophic Lake LV.19.MP7.G1 | ecosystem: Environmental > Aquatic > Freshwater > Lake >... | reverse complement strand
GTTGTCGATGAGGACGGTCCAGCGGTCTTGATGTGATTTCATGCCGCGAGTGTGGCGGCGGGGAAATCAGGATGGAAGATGGCTTTGGTGGAGCGGACACGTTTCTGCAGCGCCGCGGGTGTCAGACACCCTTCCTGCGTCGCCGCGGGTGTCAGACACCGTTCCTGCAGCGCCGCGGGTGTCAGACACCGTTCCTGCGTCGCCGCGGGTGTCAGACACCCTTCCTGCGTCGCCGCGGGTGTCAGACACCCTTCCTGCGTCGCCGCGGGTGTCAGACACCCTTCCTGCGTCGCCGCGGGTGTCAGGCACCGTTCCTGCGTCGCCGCGGGTGTCAGACACCGTTCCTGCGTCGCCGCGGGTGTCAGACACCCTTCCTGCGTCGCCGCGGGTGTCAGACACCCTTCCTGCGTCGCCGCGGGTGTCAGACACTCGAAGCTGAACTCACGGCGTCATAAGGCGACTCGACGCTCATCGCGTTGCGAGGACGTGAGTCCTGGCCGTGAAGCGCGGGTTGCGCTATCTGCTCGCCAGCCGCCATTGTTTCGGCGTGGCGCTGCACGGACGCGCGCTGCGAGATTCGATTGAACTGATCGAACGTATCGCGGGGCACGTGCAAAGAAGACCCGCTTGCGTGGGGCGCGCAGTTCGTTGACCCGATCAAGTGCGCGTTGCTGGCACACGTGCGTTCACCGCGCTCATTCGCACGTTCTCGCGGCACGGAAGTAGCCCGGTGCATGCTGCGCGCCGCGCGCGAGCACGGGCTTCATCGGCACAACGCTGTTCGGAATCGGGCGATCTCCCGAGTGCTTGTGCGACTTCTACGCCGTAGATTCAAATTGTAATGAGTACGTTACTGCCGCACGATGAACCCCTGCACCCGCATCCGCTTTCCAATGATCTGACGACTGATGCGCTGCCGCGGCGCGGAGCGAGAGAGATTCTGGATCGCGCAGGCGGGATTCGCCCGACGACTCGCGGCAACCTGTGGATGCTGGTCGTGGTCGTTGGCGTCGTCGGATTGATTGCGATCATCTCTACGGCATTTCTGACCCAAGCAGATTGGCGACTCGCACTGATTGGGATCCCAGCAATCGGACTCTTCCTCGTTTTCGTCGCCGGCCCCGTCCTCCTAGCGATTAAAACAAAGTCGAGCCAAGACAAGGCGGTGCGAGATGGCGCGAGCGCCCAAGTCGCGCGAATGCACGTCGGTCCCGAAGACACAGGCACTGCGGAGGACGCGGCCGCACTGCGCGCCGATGAGGCCGGGCGGGGCGCGACGGGAAGAGGCGGCGTGCAGCCACTCTGACGCGGTTGGCCGTGCACGCTTGGCGGTTTCGAGGATTGAGCTTCGCAGTGTTACGCTCCGACGATGTTTCGCGTAGCAACAGAGGCGAGCGGCGTGGGCGTCGGCGTGTCGGTGCGCGACGCTAGGAAACAGTTCGGTGCGGTCGAGGTATTGGCAGGCATTCACCTCGACGTCGAACCTGGTTCGTTCGTCGCCCTCATTGGGCCGTCGGGCTGCGGCAAGACGACGCTGCTTCGCGCGATCGGCGGCGTTGACGCACTCACGTCGGGCGAGCTCGTACTCCGGGCGCCGTCGGGGAAACCGCTTCAATCGAGCGAAGCGGAGATCGCCTTCTGTTTTCAAGAGCCTCGGCTGCTCCCTTGGCGCACTGTGCAGCACAATGTGGAGCTTCCGCTTGAACTCGCTGGCGTCAGCGCCGCGGAGCGCGGCGATCGCGCGTCGGACGCGATAAGCCGCATGCGCCTGTCAGAGGCGGCCGACCGCACACCAGCTCAGCTTTCAGGCGGCATGCGCATGCGCGCTGCGATGGCACGAGCTCTCGTCACGAAACCGCGACTTCTGCTGCTCGATGAGCCGTTCGGCGCATTGGATGAAGTGACGCGGTACGAACTCGACGAAGAGTTGTTGACGCTTCAGAAGAGCGAAGGATTTACGGCAATCCTCGTGACACACTCGTTGCCGGAGGCGGTGTTTCTCGCCGATCGCGTTGTAGTGTTCTCCCCGCGACCAGCCCGACTCATTTTGTCCGAGACGATTGAGCTTCCATCACACGACGATAGCGTGCGCACCTCGGATGCGTTCAACCGCCATGTGCGCCGCGTTTCCGACGCGTTGCACCAAGCGATTCGCGAAGCCATGCCGACCGGCAACGGGGGTGCCACGACATGAGTCGAGCGCGCACGATCGTCTCGCTCGTTCTGCCGCCGCTCGCGACGGTGCTGATCGTCATCCTTGCGTGGGAAGGTGCCGTGAGCTTTTTTAGCGTACCGGGGTATCTCCTGCCGCCGCCGAGTCGCGTCGCAGCCGCGCTGTGGTCCGATCGCGTGGACCTCTTGTGGAGCACGGCGCGCACCGCCGGTGCGACGGCGGCAGGGTTTGCAATTGCTGCGACGCTTGGCGTGACAATCGGTAGCACGCTGTCGTTCTCGCTCCTGCTTGAGCGCGGCATCTATCCACTCACACTGCTCTTCCAGATGGTCCCGCTCGTCGCAATCGCACCGTTGTTAGTGATCTGGCTCGGTAATGGACCGAACACAGTGATCGCGGCAAGTGCAGTAGTCGCAATTTTTCCTGTGATCGCGAACACTGTTGGGGGCCTGCGTTCGACGGATCCGCTGCTCGAGGAGCTCTTCGCGATCTCCGGGGCGACGCGATGGCAGCGGTGGACGCGCCTTGGGCTACCGTCGGCGGTGCCTTCCATCGTGACCGGATTGCGCATCGCTGCGGGCCTTGCGACCATTGGCGCGATTGTCGGTGAATTCGTAGCTGGGTTCGGCGGCGATGTCGCGCCGCTCGGCATCGTGATCACGGCCAGCCTGCGCGAGTTCCGGACCGAGAAAGTATTCGCGGCGGTGGCGCTCGCTTCTCTCGTTGGCTTTGCGCTCTTCGGCGTGGTGAGCGCGCTATCGACGCTGCTGCTGCGCCGTTACGATGCGTCACCATGAAGCGAATCATCGCGCTCGTTGTTGCGGGTTTCCTCGCTGCGTGCGATTCGGGTTCGAATCCGCGGCAGCCGTCGTCCCTTGTGCGTGTGCGCCTGCAATTGAATTGGGTGCCCGAGCCGGAGTTCGGCGGTATCTATGCTGCGGAGCGAGCTGGCTTCTTCAAAGACGAGGGACTCGATGTTGAGATCATCAAGGGTGGTCCAGGCGTCGCAGCTCCTCAACTCGCCGCGAGCGGTCAGGTCGAGTTTGCGGTCGTCAGCGGCGATCAAGTACTCACGTTGCGCGAGGCGGGCGGTGAACTCGTCGCGGTCTATGCGAGTTTCCAGAGTGATCCGATGGGCGTGATGGTGCATGAAGCGAGCGAGTTCCGTTCGATGGAAGAGTTGTGGAAGTCGGACGCAACCGTGGCGTGCGAAACAAATCTCCCCTTCGTGGCGATGCTCAACGAGAAGTTTGGTGGCAAGAACCTGAAGTTCGTGCCACACCAGGGCAGCGTTGCGCAGTTCGCTGCGAATCCGAAGTTAGCTCAGCAGTGCTTCGTCTTTGCTGAGCCAGTATCGCTGGAGTTAAAAGGCATCAAGACGCGCGTCTTCCCGACGAGCGCGAGCGGCTATGACCCGTACAACGTGGTGATCGCGACGAACGCGCAGTACGCCCGCGAGTATCCGGAGACGGTGCGGAAGTTAGCGCGAGCGCTCGCGCGCGGCTGGCAGAGCTACCTCGATGAACCTGGTCCGACGAACGAGCGCATGGCGGCGGCGAACCCGGCTATGAAGAAGGACGCCATGGATCTTGCGGCCAGCAAGCAGGCTTCGCTTATCACGAGCGCGGATACTGCTGCGCTTGGGCTTGGGGCGATGACCTCAGCGCGATGGACGACGCTCGCATCGCAACTCAAGGATTTGGGAAAAATCAAGTCGATCCCGACGGCGACGGACGTGTTTGTCTGGTCCAGCGCGCTTCCGCAGTAGCTCGCGACTGGTTCGAATGGACACTCGCGCCGAAGCTGTGCAGCGATGAGAGTCCAGCGCTTTTCTCTTCTTGTCCGGCGAGGCGCGAGATACAACCAGTTCGATTCCCGGAGCGAAGCCTCGAGCGGGCTTCGCCGGTTCGTTCTCCCTTCATCTGAGGTGATTTCATGAGCTCGCGTTTCCAACGTTTCGCTGCCGCGTTCGTCGGTTTCGTCGCCACGACTCTGGCTGCCGAGTCGTCGGCGCTCTCCAAACAACTCACGGTTGTTTCCGTCGCGCCCAAGAACGCTGCCGTGCACGCGCCCGTCGGTTCGGCAATCACTATCAACTTCGACCGGGCGGTGAATCCCGCGACCGTGACGAACGATTCGCTATGGGCCTTTGCTCGAACATCGGGCACTGTCACCGGTTCATTCGTTTTTTCCAACACGAACAAGACGGTGACCCTTGTGCCCAGTAAGCCGTTCTTCTATGGCGAACCGGTCACGGTGCTTCTGTCGCACGACCTTCTCGCCGAGGACGGATCGCCGATGCGCGCCGCGGCTTACTCGTTCCGCTTCACCACGCGCTCCCGTCCCTCGCTCATGCAGCTCTCCGTCGTTGCGACCATCACCACCCAAATCAACGGTGAGCAGTCGACGCCGTACGGTGGCAATCCGTGCGACTTGAACCGCGATGGATGGGCCGACCTCGTCATCGCGAACGAATCGGTCGACGAGATACGCATCTTCCCGAACGCCGCGAACGGCACTGTGAGTGTCGGACCCATTGTCCAGCCTGCGGCCACAGCGGGCGACACACCCAGTCCGTCGGACATCGCTGATTTTAATCACGACGGAAAAGCTGATCTCGTCGTCGGTAACTTTGGCGACGGCACGATCTCGATCCTCCTCGGCAACGGCGACGCAACGTTCGGTCCCTCGCAGCAGATCGCTTCGGGCTCGTCGACAGTTGGCGTCGCAGCGCTCGACATCGACGGCGACGGCGACTTCGATGTCGCTGCTGCAAATCCATTCACGAACAACGTTTCGATTGCGATCAACGACGGGAACGGTGTCTTCGGGCGCGCCAGCCACTTTGAGGGCGGCGGTTCAAACGAGTGGCCGCTCGCCTGCGGCGACATGAACAACGACGGGATCATGGATCTCGTCATTGGCGCGAAGCAAAGCGGAACAGTGATCGTGCGTCTAGGACAAGGCAATGCGACGTTCGGTGCAGCGATGACGAAGAACACGAACGGCAACCCGTGGATGCTCAACGTCGGCGACGTCAACAACGATGGCTTCGAGGACGTCGCCGTTGCCAACGGTGGAACACCGAACGGCGCCATCCTGCTTGGGAACGGTACAGGCGGGCTCGGAGCGGCAGTGAACTACAGCGTTGATCCAGCCGTCGTGTCGAGTGATCTCGCCGATCTCGACGGCGACGGCGACTTCGACTGGTTACTCTCGAGCTACAACGGCGATTGGCGCATTCTGACGAACAACGGTGGCGGCGGATTTGTCACGCTCATGGAAATTGACGCGCCTCAAGCGGCGTCGTGCATGATGCCGGGTGACTACGACAACGATGGCGACATCGACCTCGGATTGCTCGATGAGGTTGCTGACTTACTCAAGCTGGTAAGCAACAGTGGCTACACGCCGTTTGGTGATCTTGATCTCAACGGCATCGTGAACGGTGCAGACCTTGCGATTCTGCTCGGCCAATGGGGCCAGATCGGCGAGTTGTTGAGCGGCGACCTCAACGGTGACGCAACGATCAATGGTGCGGACCTAGGGATTCTGCTCGGTAACTGGGTGACCTAACACCCACGCGATTCACGCGGGCGAAACCGTAGCGCCGTGATGACAACAGCGATATTCATGGTCGCGGTACCGAGCCCGCTCAAGATGGCTTGTGGCTCGACGTACTTGCCCACGTAAACATATAGGCAGACATTCGCCACTGCGAAAAGTAGCCAGCTCGCGACGGAAACCCCGCGCGAGCTTTTTGCTTTGATGATCGCGACGAGCTGAAGTACGCCCGCGAGGGGGAAGACGAGTGCGGGAACCCAGCCTACGAGTTGGCTAGCGGTTTGAGCGAGTGTCACGCGGGAAGAGTACGTCTTTGCGATCGACAACGAGAGTTCAACCGATCGAGGCATGCCGACGCCGTCAATCGAGCTTCACGCTTGCGATCATCGCGTCGAAGACACTCACGGTCTCGCTCTTCGACGCCTCCGGCGCTGTCGCGAGCAATACGAGCACTCGATTCTCTTTTGGGATTGCGATCCAGTGCTGGAACGTGGGAACGCTACCGCCTGGCATGACCGCAAATCCTGTGCCCGGCAGCTTGGCCGTAACCGACATCGCACTTGCTGCTCCGATCTTGGTGACTTTTTCAAGAGTCAAGGTACCGCCCATCTGTCTGATCGCAGCAGCGGAAGATTCAAGAAGCTGCTCCGCCGTCACCGGCTGACCGGCTTCCTGAAGAAACACGACGATGCTGCTTCCAGTGTTCGATATCCACGCCTTGACGATCTTGCCAGGAATCACGATTTCCCCGGCCCCGGCCGGTCGCCAGTTGCCTGGCGGCATCGCACGAAATCCGAAGTTCGTGTCGACGAACTCCGCAGAGGCTGATGCCTTGGCGATGCTCCCGGGCGCGCCGTTCAAGTTGTCGCAGCCTCCACTCAGGAGGGCCAGCGCGACGAGCACGCTGCCCGCCTTCGCAGTGGTGACCGGCGCCAAACTTTGCCGGCGACTACGGAAAGTTCGGGTGGACCGGTTCACGTGATTCCTCGCTTCTATGTGTGACATCGCTCAGCTCTGCCAAGCCCGACGCGCGATCCCAGCTCAGAGTGCGGCATCGGCTTGATTCACCGCTGCCACTGACGTCAAGGATGCGAGCGGGACCGAGCGATCTTGCAGGCAAACTTCGGATTCTTTCAATTGCGGGGGTGTGGTGAACTCCATACGGACTGTCGGTTACGCGGTCGGATTGGCTCGCCCGAACTGCTCAACCTGTCGCAGCGCGCTGGAGAAGTTTCGCGCCATCTGCACGTTCTTCGCGGGGATCGCAGAACCCTTTCGCAACGCCGCTGCGACGGAGCGCATGAGCACGACGGGAAGTAGAACCGGTGCGCTCCATCCGCGCGTCGCCGTCGCGTGCTACATGCCGATCACGACGCCATCATCCCCAAGCCCCGAGTAGCGCACCGAGGTCGGCCGCGCCAACCACTCCATCGCCGTCGAGATCGAAGACCAAGTCCCTCGTGCCCCATGCGCCCAAGAGAAGCGCCAGATCCGCCGCATTGACAGCGCCGTCCGCGTTGAAGTCGGCGGGTGCGCGCGGTGTTAGTACGAAGCCTCGCTGCAAGCCATAGTGTTTGCCAACGCCTGCGATGCGTCCGTCCGCGTCGATGCTCGCCGCCCGGGTGAGCTGCCATCCGGTACCCGGTGCAATCTGCGTGTTGAGATCGATCATGGTTCCCGCGCTCCAGCGGAACGCGTGATCACCTGAAGTGCCTACGACGACTCCGCTCGCATTCACTCCGTGCGCTGCGCTCGCCGTAGCGCCCGGCAGGGTGCTCAAATCAGTTTTCGAGATGAGTGCGCCGGCCGCGGTGAGCGTCCAGAGCGTGGCGTGCGGCATGCCTGCGGCCGTGTCCGCAATCCCCACCACGTTCAGCCCATCGATGTTCAGCGCGCGACTGCCGCTGCCGCCGAGCGTCCCGAGATCAACCATGTTGGCGCTCGCACGAACGAACGCGCGCGTCGTCTTTCCGTCCGACAGCATCGACTGTCCGACGACCCAGTTACTTTCATTCAGCGCCATCCCCATGCTCGACGATCCGCCGAGCGTTCCGAGATCGGTGACGGTCGCACCGACGCGCAGGCTCGCGTGCGTTGTGCCGAGCGCGTTCACGATCGGAATCGAACCGGCGATCGCACCGGCGTTGTTGATATCGCCCGGCTCCATGGCGCCGAGCAGGGTGAGACCACCAGCCGCTGGCCACAGCACACCGTGGTACGAGAGTTCGCCGAGCTTGTAAGACACACCCACGGCGTCGCCCGCGAGGTTCGCGGAGAACGCCATGGAGTGCTCGTCATCGGGTGCTGCGACGCCGAGGTCGGTCATCACATCTCCGATCGTGCGAAACGCGTGGAAGTTGCGCTTCGGCAAAGTCGTGACCGAAAAGCCAACGACCGCGCTCTGGCTCAACGCCGCAGCAGACGTGCCGGGCTCAAAGCGCGTGTCTGGTCCGGAAAGCGTCCCGAGATCGGTGACGACATAGGCGGGCGGCACCGTGAACGCCGATGCGGCGAAAGCGAGCATGGCGATGTTCGATGAAATGGCGAGCGTGCGCATGTGCGATCCCTCTCGTGTTAGTCGTTGACCTTGTGAAAGAACGGATCCCGCGGCGGGGTGGTGTGGCACACGGTGCACGAGTCGATGGGACCCGCGTGACCCTGCAGTGCAATCGGCTGCTGGTTGTCGACCGGCGTGGTTGCCGGACCAATTGCGTGGGGGCTGCCGTGACACGTCGTGCAATTCACATTGCTGTGTCCGACCGATTCCTTATAGAGCTTGCCCGGCTGTTCGTATTCGAACCCCGGCTTGTTGTGGCAGTTGCTGCACTTGGGCTCGTCGACCCAAGGAATTCGCGCCGGGTCCGCGACGGCTGCCATACCGCCGTGGCAATCGATGCACTCGATGCCAAGTGATTTGTGCACGTCGCGCTGGCAGTCCGTTCGAATGCCCGGATGACATGCGTAGCACGCATTGTCGAGACCGCTCTGCTCGACAACAGTTGCGTGCCGATTGTGCATCGCGTGCGAGAGCGTCGAGATTCCCGGCAGTCCCGGGGCACCGAGTGCTGGATCGGCGTGGCAACTGGCGCAGAGCACCGGCGTCTGATCGACGAGATGCGTTCCTGACAACTCGTCATGCTTCACGAGAATGTCGTGAGCGACGGAAGATCCTGGCGAGCCGTGGCACAACGAGCAGCTCATCTCACTCGACACTGGCACGACTGGTCGCGCCGTCGTCGTGCCCAGCGATCCCGTGACAGTGACGAGTCCCACGGGGTACGGATCCAAGCGCCCGGCGTCGTCTGTCGGAATGATCGGGATGCCGGTTACCGCCCACATGCCGTCAGCTCCTGCGGTCATAGAGCCAGCGAGCCCATGCCCCGTGAGTCCGATGTCGGGAGTCAGCGTGACACCGAAGAGTTGCGGCGCGAACGTCCAGAAGTTCGTTTTGTCGAATGAGCGCGAGTGATTCGGGACCGAGTATCTGACCGTCACTCCAGACGTGAGAATCTCTGGCTCTGGGCCGCGCTTGAGCACTTGCGCTCGGAGGTTGTTGTATGGCGGCAGGATGCAGATCTCGGAGAAATCCTCCTGAGTACAGTGCATTCCGAGGTCGTTGTAGCTGATGACGACATAGGGGCCGGGCGGGACGAGGGGTTGATCCCCGCCGAGCGTCAACCCAAGCAGGGACACGGTCACCGCACTCACCGCAGCTATCGAAAGCCATGTTCGTCGCATTTCGACCTCCAAAATGTTAGCGCGAGCCGCGAGAAACCGAGAGCTCGGCGCACGGTGAAGGTGCGGCCAAGGTCTGCAGTCGATTCAACTATTTCATGAGAATCGAGAAGAACCGCGCCCAGACGGTTCACAGCGCCGCGCCCGCGACTCGACACGGAACTGAGATCTTTGATCGTTGATGAGATCTAGCAGCTCGTGGCGAATTGCATGGGACAGCGCGGCCGAACTCCGCACACTATCAAACAGGCGGACCGGCGCAATCGCCGGTCCGCTCGTACTTCCCTTCCTCACTACCTGACTGGTCGATCACTCGCTCAGCGTGGCGCAGCAGTCGGCTTCGTGTGTCGCACTGCATCACGCTGCGCTTGGGTCGTCCCATCGGATGCTGCTGCAAGTCCTGGCGTCATACCTTCGCCTTCGGCTCGCTCAATGGCGCGGCGATCCCAGGCATCGCGAACTGCGAGCTTAGCTTTGTCCCAACCGAGCGACGCCTTTGCTGTCGACTTCTTCCAGCCCTCAGCGAGTTCGTCCTCAACTTCGTGGAACTGTCGCTTTACGCCGTCCTTGGCCTTCATGCGATTCTCCCAGCCGAATCGATACGCAGGCGCGTATTCGTCGTAGCTTGCGTTCGCTCCCACGTAGGGCCGGGTTCTGAAGTTTGCTCGCCAGTACGCATCTTCGACCGTTGGATCGATGACTTCAGCGGTCGCCTTTCCAGAGAGTCCACCAACCACCGCTCCGATGGCAGCGCCGACGGCGGCTCCAATCGGACCAGCGACTGCGGCGCCGATGCCGAGCCCGGCGGCGCCGCCCGTTGCAGCACCAACGCCGGTGCCGACTGGATGGGAACCGGGTGCACCGGTGACAAGATCCCGATTGGCGCGATCTCCTTCGAGTTCGCGTTGAGCAGCAGTTGACGGTGTGTTTGAGTTAGCCATGGAGATCTCCCAGAGAGCACTGTTGCTTCCATCTTGAGGTTGGAACGCGCGATGAAGCATCACCGCGTATGAACAGTTGCGAGAGTAGTCATCGTGACGATCGATGCCGCTCGGGCAGTCGCCCGAAACTCCAGTGGCCATTAGCTCAGGACTCGATAGCGCGAACGGCGTCCATGAAAGAGCCGACGACATTGCGAGCGCCGAGTAGTTCGAGGCGCTCGCGCGCGCGAGCGTCCGGCTCGCGCTGCCAGAGCGCGATGACGACCGCGTTTCCCGGCAATCGGTCGCGCATGCGTTCCAGCATCAACCTCGCGTGTGCCTCGGCGAGCGGTGGCATCGCGCAGATGCATGTGACCTGCACTTCGAGCTTCGTCGCCGCCGCAGCGCGCTCGCTGGCGAGATCGCCCGTCCGAAGCGCTTGCGCTTCATGACCGTGCGATGAAGCGACGTGCATGAGCATTCTTGCGGTGACGGCATCTGCTTCGCTATGTGCCGGGACCAAGGCGATGCGCCGAGGCACGGTTCGCGATGCTGGCGCTGCAACTGCGATGCTATCGAGTGCAAGGCTTTCGACGATCTCCGCCATCCCACTAATCGCGAGTTGCGCATGCTCGCCGTCGAGTTCGCCAGACAAGCGATCGCGCTCAAGCGCTGCGAGTGCGGGCATCATGACTTCGCCATACGCCCGTTCTAGCCCTATTGAGTCGCGCTCGGAGCGCATCACTGCGATTGCTTGATCGATGTCAACGGCGAGAAGCCGCTGATACAGCCGGGCCGAAGCAGGTAAGCCGGTTTGCTCGTTGAGGAGTGTTGCCATCCACTCGAGCGCTCGGACCCGCCGGCCTAACACTGCAATTGATGTTGTGAGCGGCATCGCGAGCACGAGTCCAGGAGCGCCCCACAACCACGTCCAGAACATGAGCGCTAGGAGCACCGCCGTCGGCGACATTCCCGTCCGCTTCCCGAGTGCCCACGGCTCGATGATGGAAGCGGTTGCGACCTCAAGCACCACGAAGAGCACTAGCGTGGCGATCGGCGGGAACCACCCGTCGAGGACGACGAGGGCTAGGGCGGTCGGAAGTGCGGCTGAGATCCATGGGCCGACGATTGGAACGAATCGAAGCGGTATGACGAGTGCGCCGAAAAGGAGCGCGTTCGGTACGCCAATCAGGAGTAGGCCACCGGCGAACACGATGCCGAATCCCACGCCAACCAGAAGCTGCGCGAGCAAGAGTCGGCCAAGCTGCACGGCAGCTTCTTCCATCATCTCAGTCGTGCGGTGTAGCTGTTCGTGCCCAGCGAGCGCGACGATTCGGTCACGCAATTCGTCACGGCGGAGCAGGATAAACGCCGCGAAGAGTACGACGACGCCAGCTCCTAGGACTGGCGCCGTCGCCGAACGGACTGCCATCGTGAGTTGCCGAAGGGGTCCGCCACTCGGCTCAGGCACCTGCGTAACCGTGTCAGCGCGTGGGGCAAGTATGGAAGGCGGACCGGGATTGCCAATGCTCGCAGGATGAGCGGGCGCACCGCTTTCGAGCGCCGCTGTGGCATCGCTCACCTGAAGCTCGAGCTCCCCGATCCCGCGCCGTGCGCGAGCGAGGAATCCGTTCGCGTGCCCTGCGACATCTGTTAGTTTCTCTCGAACCGTTCCGCGGTACTGCGGCAGCTTCTCAGCGAAGTCCATCGCTTGATCGGCAACGACCCATCCGACGAGCGCAATCGCGGCGGCGGACGAAGCAACCGCGCCCAATACCGCAAGCCATCGCGGAACGCCGACGCGCTCGACGCGCGATACGACAGGCATGAGAATGAATGCGACAAGAATTGATATCGCGATCGGAATAAATATGCCCTGTGCGATCCAGAGCACGCCGACCACCAACACGAAGAGCGCAAATCGCGCGAAGGCCGTTACGGCCGTTTCCGACTCGCGTATCACCGAGGCCATGCGTCTTCCCTGTCCGACGACTGCGAGCGCTGCGAGCGCTGCGAGCGCTGTTAGCGCTGTCGGCGTAGCTCTCTCGGCGTGGCGTGTCGGACCGCTATCATTGCGGCGATCCACGTGAGCAATCCGAGTATCGCGGCTACGATTGCGAGCGCTGCCGCTGGCGGCATCACTGTCCAGAGCGCGACCAAAAGTGACCCCGCAGCAGCGGCACAGGTCATCGCTGCAAGAGCAGCTGCGGTTGCGAGGAGCGCCAGCGCAACGGCGAATTCGGACAGCGTGCGACGGGCAGCGCGACCTTGTAGCGCTACCAAATCAATCACGCGCAACACGAGCGTTATCAGAGTACCCATGGAGTCAGCTCCGCCGCATCAGCGTCGCGGTCAGTATTCCAGCTCCGAAAGCGATGAGGATGGAGGTAAGTGGGCGTTCCTCAATGAAGCCTTGCACCTCGTCGGCGGCCGACGCCGCCTTCTCGCGGACCGCTTTCGTCGCACTTTGGACGGATTTCGCTCCGTCTCGGAGCATCGAGGATGTCATCGAGCCGAGATCGTCGCGGAGGGCGGCTATGTCCGCTTTGATGGTTTCGAGATCGACCACTGGTTCATTTTTCGACACTGATATGCCTCCAAGGAAGTTGAGCCGGACAGTACAGCGTTGTGGGGTTCGGCCGGTACGGGTGTCCACCCGAAACACAAGAGGAGCAAAACGATAGTTGCTTTGTCGCGTCGAGATGAGGCGATGGCGTGCTACAGTCGCGCCATGGCGTTGCAATCAAGAATCAGGGTCGTGTGCGTCGACGATCACGAGCTGGTCATCGATGGTCTGACCGGGCGGATGGCACTCGAACCAGATTTGATGTGCGTTGGGCACCTATCGAGTGCGGATCTCCTTGTCGAGCGCGCGCGCGACTGGAAAGCCGATGTTGTGCTGCTGGACATCGACATGCCGGGCGCGAACCCGCTCGAACGGCTCGGCGAACTCAAGCGGCTCGAGCCGAAGGTGGCAGTGGTCATTGTTTCCGCGCACGTCCGCGATCACTACATCGACATGGCACTCAAGCATGGCGCGCTCGGGTACTACTCAAAGAGCGACTCGCCCGCTCGGATCTTCGAAGGTATCCGACAAGCACACGGCGGCCGTCTTTCTCTGAGCGATGAAGTGGCTGAGCGCCTCAACGCGCACAAGCGGGCAGGGCGCGGCACCGAATGGAAGACGCGATTGAGTGCACTCTCACCGAGAGAACTTGAGGTGCTCCGGCTTGTGGGAAGGGGCATGTCTCGTGCGGACATCGCTCGCGCCTTTTGCCGAAGCCTGAAGACGATCGATGCTCAGCACACATCGATCATGAAGAAGCTCGACATCCACGACCGGGCTGAACTCACTCGTTTCGCGATCGCCGAGGGATTGGTCGAGGCGTGACCGACGAGTAGCCCGTTGCATGAAGAATTCTTCATGATCAGACTTAGCAAACCGCGCTGGCTCAACAGTGTCCGCGATCGCGCCTCGGTTCGGTATGGCGTGGCCATCGTAGCTTCAGCGTTCCTTGTCGCATTGCGCGATGTGATGGCGGGCGTCGTTGCGCCGCCGGAATCGCCATTCTTGCTTTTGACGATAGGAGTTGCGGCTGTCGCGTGGTTCGGGGGATGGGGACCCGGAACATTGGCTACGGTGTTGACGACGTTCGCCACCTACACACTGTTAGTTGATTCCGATTTGGGAAATCTCGATACCTCAGCAACGATTCGGATAACTGTATTCATCCTTCAAGGCGTTCTTCTTTCGGTTCTCATCGACTTGCTCGTGCAAGCTCGAAAGGAACGAACCCTCCGCGCCCGCGCGCGAGAGCTGCGCAGTTCTGCCGCGATCTCGGTGCTGGGTGCGGGATCGTCGGACGATGCGGCTGACGCGCTTCTGCGGACCTTCGCTACTAGATTCGACGCGGTTGTGGCGCTTCTTTGGCGCGTTGAGGGCGGGGCAATGGTGTGCGAGACCACTTCGCTGACCGCGGAGCTCGGGTCACTTGAACATGGCGATGCGAGTGGGGTGGCGACCTTCGAGCGGCTCCGTCGAATCGAGCAGCTCACAGACGACGATATTGTGAGCCGTGCCGCTCGAGGCGCGGTGGCGCTGGTCGCTGCTGATGATAGAGATCCACCGCGAGTGCGATCGGTCATGGCCGTTCCGATAGTGCTCGATGTCGACACCCCAATCGGGCGGGTTATCGTATTAGAACTTCATCGACGGCGACCGTTCGCACCAGAGGACGTAACCGTCGATGTCCTGCGAGACCTCGGTGCGGAGATCGGACGATGTATCCGCGGCCGCGCGGCGGAGTGGACGGTTGCTGTGCTGCATGAGCGATTATCTGAGCGAGCGCAAGAGCTTGAGGCGATTCTCGACACGTCGCCCATCGGCATCGCGGTCTCACTCGACGACGACTGCGAGATGATGAGGGTCAACGATGCTGGCCGATTGATGCTCGGACTTGACTTAATACCCAAGAACGATGTCGGAACTTCTCGGGACGATGCGCGTGACGATTCGCCCGTGACAGCTGATGTAGAGGGCGGGGGCAGCAGCAGCGCTGTTCTTCATCCTTGTGTCTCGACGCTGCAGTCCGCGATGTTGAGCGCGCGCACGTCCAGAGAGACCGTAGGCCCCGTTGAAGTTGAGATAGAGCGGCCCGACGGCACTCGGCGAAACGTCTTGGAGTACGCGTCGCCGCTTTTCGATTCACAGCGGCGCGTACGCGGATGCGTGGGAGCCTTCGTCGACACCACCGCGCTTCGCGACGCGGAACTCGCACTCCGCGAACGAGAACGGGTCTACCGAGCAAGCTTCGAGCGCGCTGGAGTCGGGCAAGCGCACCTGAATCTTGAGTCGGGACAGTTTGAGTTGGTGAATCGGCGCCTCACGACAATGCTCGGCTACACGCCGAAGGCGCTTGTAGGTCGGACGCTCCAAGAGGTAGTGAATCCGGGCCACCGAGAATCGATCGACAGGATGCTCGAGCGATTGAGACGCGGTGAGGCGGATGAGTTCGAGCACGAACTTGAGTTCGTGCGACAGGACGGCGCGTCGGTCTTCGGCGCGATGTCAGCTACCGTCGGCGGAGGCCCAACAAGCGCACCGACGCACTTGGTCGCAGTTGTGCAAGACGTCACAGATCGCGCGCGTGCTGTGTCTGATCTGGAGCGGCATCGCTCCCAACTTGAGGAGATCGTCGCCGAACGCACGGCAGCGCTCGAAGCATCGCATCACCAACTGCGACTGTCCGAACGCATGGCGGCGCTCGGCACGTTCTCAGCGGGGCTTGGACATGACATGGGCAACCTGCTGCTGCCGGTGCGCCTTCGCCTTGAGTCGATGATGCTGAAGGGAATGCCAGCAAATCTTGAAGAGGATGTCCAAGCGATCGCGAAGTGCGCGGAGTATCTACAGCGGCTCGCGAACGGATTGCGACTTCTCGCGCTTGATCCAGAGGCTCCAAGTACACAGGAGTCCACTAATCTCGATACGTGGTGGACAGACATCGAATCGTTTCTCAGAAATTCCATGCCGCGCAGCGCAGAACTCGTTCGGCAGTTTGATGAGGGATTGCCCGCGATCGCAGTGTCGCGGCACCGATTGACGCAGGCGGTCTTCAACCTCGTTCAGAACGCGGGTGAGGCAATTCGGGAAAGAGACGGCGGATGGGTGCGCCTCTCGGCGATCCACAACAAGGACGATTCAACTCTTCAAATCAGCGTCGTGGACAACGGTGTTGGAATGTCACCGGAGGTCCGTGCACGGTGTCTTGAGCCGTTCTTCACGAGGAAAACGCGCGGCCTCTCGACTGGACTCGGTCTTTCGCTCGTTCACGGGATCGTCCTCAAGAGCAAGGGGTCGATAAGCGTCGAGTCCGAGGTCGGCCGCGGAACGAGGTTTACGCTCAAATTTCCAGCCGTGATCGCTAACCCGCATACATCGAAGGGCAACGCGTTCGGACCTCCCGTGAAGGCGCTAGTCTCTTACGCGCAGCATCGCCTGTCTAACTACGCGGTGACGGTGGCGCGAGCGATCGGAGCGGAGGTAGAGCAGGTCACGGCCAGCACTATGGCTACCTTGGACTTTGGCGACGACGCCCGACCGTTACTCTGGATCGCCGACGCCGCCGATCTGAGTGAAGGCCTCGTCCAAACATTCATGCGGAAGCCCAGCGATGGGGCACGCCGCGTCCTAGTTTTCGGTGAATTCCCTGATAGCCAGCACACTCTCCCAGGAGTTGAATGCATTGGTCAGCCGACTCCCTCAAAGATTCGGAGCGCGCTGCGCCAAACAATCGTCTCCCTCATCGAAGAGAGCGACCTTGCGTGCGACGCGGCGCGACGAAGCAATGAACCATTGATCGACCCCGTCAGGACGGAACATTGACCCGCTTCAAGTGTGATGCCATGGATATAACGTCTGACGGCGACCTGTCGGTGCCTGTCGTGCCCTCGCCCGCACTCCGGGTTCTCTGTGTGGACGACAATCCGCTTGTGCTAGAGGCGCTCGGTCTCAAACTGTCGCTGCTGACCGGCTTTCATTGGCTCACACCACTCAGTAGCGCCGACGAGTTGGTGGCCGAAGTGCGACGACAAATGCCCGACGTGGTCTTGTTGGACATAGACATGCCGGGACGCGACCCGCTCGAAGCGCTTGCGGAACTGACGCTGAATGAGCCCCTCACGCGAGTACTTATGTTCAGTGGGCTCTCACGTGGTGACCTCGTGGAACGCGCCATTGACGCTGGAGCGTGGGGTTTTCTGAGCAAGCATGCCGACTTAGAGGCGATTGTGTCTGCTATTCACCTCGTCGCCTCGGGACAGTTTTTTCTCTCAGAGGAATACGGCGACATCGCCCCCCAACGTTTGCGGCGACACCAGCATGGAGGCGTCGACCCAAGCGCGCCGCGTTGACTTTTCGACAGCGCGTATTCAGGCGGTTGCCTGATGGGGATACGACTAACACGCCGCTAGCCTGATGAAGTTGACGTGCGGCATCCACTGCTCCAACTCCGTGTCTTCGCGAAGGAGCCGCATTCAGTGCTGCGGGTTCTCGCCGTGTGGAGAGGCACGGCGAGCGCTCGCAGCACTGTCCAGTTCGCAATCAAATACGAGGCAACAATCCATGGGACTCATTCTTATCATCGTTGTCGTTCTACTGCTCGTGGGTGGTCTACCTCGCTGGGGCTATAGCCGCAATTGGGGCTATGGGCCTAGCGGTGGTTTGGGATTAGTGTTGCTCATCCTGGTTGTACTGTTGCTGCTCGGCTATTTGCCGCGCGGTTTCTAAGCACGTGTCCAACTGGATGGCGATCGCTCTTTCAAGGAAGTAACCCATGAATAGTCCGCAGCGCATTGGTGGCATTCTCTTGATCATCGTCGGGGTCGTACTCTTCATCATTGGATTGAACGCATCCGATTCAGTGGCAGATAGATTCTCCAATTTCTTCTCCGGTCACTTCACAGACTCGACTATGTGGTACCTCTTCGGTGGTGTAGGCGCGGCGGTGCTTGGCTTCATGGTGTTCATGTTTGGCGGCCGGAGGGCGGGCGCGTGAGGTCGACTTCGTCGCAGGCGATGTCTGGATTCGCGACCGTCGTGGTCATCTTGGGGCTCGCTTCGTGCGGCGATTCAAGCATGAAGATGGACGGGAACGTTACGATGGCCGGAAAGATGGACGGGAACTTGAACGGCTCGATGCGTCTCGAGGGTCCAATTCAGATCCAGATGGCGGGACCATCGGTCACCTACGAAGGAACTTACGTAAGCCAACCGATGTTCGATCGAGTCAAGGTTGGAGTGACGACGGGCGAGTGGTTGCTCGCTGTCTTCGGACCAACGAGTGCGCAGACGCCGCTTTCGACAGGTACTGAGTTGTGGCGGTGGACGTGCCAACCGGCTTCGGAGCAAATTTCCTTTCTCACCGTGTTGTCGGTCGGCGGAGACAAGGAGCCTTCGATGCGACGGTCGCTCGCGATCGTCGAACTGCGCGACGGCGTCGTGATCGACAAGTGGCGCGAATAATAAGGCTCTTGCACGAGGCCGCGACCTCCACCGCGCGGGAACATGGTGTCGATACCGCGTGCTGGAAGCCAGTAGCGCATTTGGAGATGAACAACGATGAAAATTACCGATCTGCGAACACTCTTAGTCCATGAGCTGAAGGACATCCATAGTGCCGAGACCCAGTTGCTCCACGCGTTGCCGAAGATGGCGAAGGCAGCTAAGCATCCGGAACTCAAACAGGCCTTTGAGAACCATCTCAATCAGACCACGGAGCACTTAGCGAGGATCGAGAAGATTTTCGAAACACTTGAGTACAAGCCCACCGGCACGACCTGTGCCGCGATGAAGGGACTTGTCGAGGAGGGTCGCGACATGATCGCCGAGGACGCGCCCGACAATGTGAAAGATGCCGGTCTGATCGCGTCTGCACAGCGCGTCGAGCACTACGAAATGGCGGCCTACGGCTGCGCTCGCGCGTTCGCTCGCGAGCTCGGACTCGACTCGATTGTCGAGACCCTCACCCTGACCTTCGATGAGGAGGTCGCGGCGGATCGGATGCTCACGGAGATTGCTGAGACCGCGATCAACGCGTCCGCCGTCGACGGATGACACTCGAACCATTCAAACTTCCGACAGTTGCTCGTGTCGTATCCGCAGCAACGATTCCTCAACCTGGCACTCGCCACCTAAACGAAAGTCCAATGACAATATCCTTCAAGATTGCGACGCTTCTCATGGCCATCATGGTCGGCCTCTCGGCGGTCACCGCCTGCACGACCGCTCCGAAGACAACCGAGGGCAAGATGGACATCGAACAAGATGCATCGATCGCGCTCGGTAAGGCCCGAGCAACGAGTGCAGAGTTCGCGAACATCCTCGACACGTCGGCTGGTTACGCCGTCTTTCCGTCCGTCGGCAAGGGTGCCATTGGGGTTGGTGGCGCGTATGGCAAAGGCGTACTCTACGACCGCGGTATGGCGGTTGGCTATTGCGACCTGAGCCAAGCGACCATCGGTTTGCAACTCGGCGGGCAGAACTACACCGAGATCATCGCATTCGAGAACCAGCAAGCGATTGAGACATTCAAACAAGGAAATTTACGGTTCGATGCCCAGGCGACTGCGGTCGCGCTCAAGTCGGGCGCTGGAGCGAATGCGAAGTTCAAGGACGGCGTTGCGGTATTTACGATGGACGAGTCGGGTTTAATGTTCGAAGCTGCTATCGGGGGCCAGAAGTTTAGCTATCAGCCGAAGTGACATAGATCTTCGCGTCTTTACGGAGCGGTATCATGCTGTATTGGGCAGTTGTCTTTTTTATCGTGGCGATCGTGGCAGCCGTTTTAGGTTTTGGCGGCATTGCTGCCGGAGCCTCCTCGATCGCGAAGATTCTCTTCATCGTGTTCCTTGTTTTATTCCTCGTCTCGCTCGTCGCAGGCTTGATGCGGCGAGGCAAGACGGGCTGACACCGCTCGTGTGAATCGACGCTATTCCAAGTCGCGCCGAACGCGTTCCGCGTCGGCGCGTCCAATGGCGTCCTTGCCGAATCGTGTGCGGATCGCGTCCGCCACACGGTCGATCGCGGTTTGCTTTGTTGCTTGGACATCGGCGAAGAGGCCGAGTTGTTCATTGCCTTCGACGATGCCGCTCACGGTGCAGCCGATCAGGCGGACGGGACGAAAGTCGTTCGACGCCCAAGCGCGGAGCAGCGAGCGAGCGCCGTCGCGCAGGATGTCGGTTCGGTCAGTTGGTGTGTCGAACGTCATCGAGCGCGTGATCGTCTTAAAGTCGCCGAAGCGAATCTTGACGGTCACGCGCTCGGCCTTGACCTGCTTCCGTCGCAGGCGAGCAGCGACTTCCTCCGCTTGGCCGACTAGGTGCGCTTCCACTTCGGCAATTGCAGTCAGGTCATCCCCGAATGTCTGCTCTTGCCCCACGCTCGCTGGCGTCCGCTCGGTCGCAACGGGGCGATTGTCGTTTCCGAGGGCGAGTTCTTTCCATCGCGCTCCGTGTTCCCCGAAGACGGCTTCGAGTGCATCCTCGCTAGCACGCTGCACATCGCCAAAGGTGCGGAAGCCAAAACGCTTGAATGTCTCGGCGGCAACTGGACCGACACCCCACATGCGTTCGATCGGTAGCGGTGCGAGCCGAGCGATTAGTTTGTCGGGAGCAATAACGGTGAGGCCATCAGGCTTGTCGAGGTCGCTCGCGAGTTTGGCCACGAACTTATTCGGCGCGACGCCGACCGAACACGTGAGATGAATCTCGTCGCGAACGCGCTGACGAATCGTCGTGGCAATAGACACGCCGTCGCCGAAGAGACGCGTTGAACCGGTCACGTCGACGAACGCCTCATCGAGCGAGAGCGGCTGGACGAGCGGCGAGAACGACTCAAGAATGTTCATGAGCTGCGCTGAACACTCCTTGTAGCGCGGAAAGTTCGGGCGTACCACGATTGCGTGTGAGCACAACGCGCGGGCTTCGCCCATCGGCATCGCGGACCGACATCCAAATTGACGTGATTCGTACGACGCGGCGCAGACGACGCCGCGGCGCCCGCTGCCACCGACGAGCACCGGTTTGCCGCGCAGCGTCGGATCGTCGAACTGTTCCACCGACGCGTAGAACGCGTCCATGTCGACATGAAGGATGGTGCGCGGCCACGTCACGGCAGCATGCTACGGCAAGCGCTAGCGCGGGCTCGGCTCGCTCGATCCGATCGACGATCGCGGCGTGACGCGCGCGGCAAGCGACTCGAGCGCTGACGCCGTTTCTTCGCCACCAAGTGCCGGATCGCGGTGCCGGAGACGATTCACGCGCGCGAGGATTGTGTCCGACACGCCTCGAGCGGCGTCGGCTGAGAGCGTCGCTGCCGGTTCGAGGAGACGCAATTCACCGACCTGCGCCTGCCACCACGCTGCGGAGCCTTCTCCAGCCGATGCGACGATGCTGCGATACAGAGCGCCCGCTTCGGCGCGATGATCGGCCTCGGCGGCGCGAGCATGCAGAAGCCTGCGCTCGGAATCGTCGGGTGACTCAGCGATAAGCGACGACGTGATGGCAAACGCCTCCGCGTTGCGCGACACTGCAAGGAATGCCTTCGCCAAGAGAATCCGGTCATCGCTGGTCGCGTTGGATAGCACGGCGGCTGGCAGGGGGAGGAGCGATCCCAGTCGATGTTCGGCGTTCGCCGGACGATCGCCTGCACTGACGGCCCGGAGTTGAGCGAGCGTGGAGCGGACGTAGTCGAAGATCACCAACTGTGCGACATTGGGTGCGGCCGTCACACGCTCCAGAGCTTCCGGACTGAGTGAGGCAGCGAGCCCAGCACTCGCCTGGGCGCGAAAGAGAAGCCGCAGCGCACGACGAAGATCGCTTGCAGCGAGATGTTTATCGCCAAAAGCGCTGTGAAGCCGCTCGATCGCGCTCACGCCGTCGCTCTCGATAAGAAACCGCCATGCTTCGATGATCGAGCGCCTTCCGCTCGGCGCTTCGCCAGCGCGGCTCAAGCAACGCGTGGCCGCTGTCAGTGCATTTGTGCGATCGGACGCGCTTCGGGTCGCATCCGCATCGGCTATCCACGTCAGTGCTTCGCCGAGACGCGCGTCGGCGGACGTTCCGACGCGGGCAAAAGCTCTGCGGGCCTCGGCGAGCCGGTCGACATCGAGTGCCAGCTCGCCCTTCAGCAACAGCCATCGCTCGTGGCTCGGATGATCAAAGAACTGTCCGAGTCCGACGGAGAGCGCGGTGTTCGCACGAGTGCGAGCAGCGTCGTCGCTATTCGCCGCGCGGCCGAGTTCGACCGCGATCTCAATCGCGAGATCGATCGCGTCAGCGGCAAGCGGATCGGCGCTTTCACTCGTCGAAAGCAAGAGAAACGAATCGGCTGCCTCGGCGTACTTCGCGGTGAGAGCGAGGGCTCGCGCATGCTCGTAGCGCACGAGCGACCGGAGGGGGTCGGTCGTAGGAAGAGCATCGAGCGTCGTTCGCAGCGCCAACTCCGTAGCCGCCGCGTCCTTCTGCGCGAGCGTCGGCGCAAATGCAGCTAACACGAGCGGTGAACCGATTGCCGCATCAGCGAGGGAAGGCACCGGCACGACGGTGCGAACGCGCCGAACGACAGCCGCGCGCAGCGACGAAGCGTCTCCCTTTGGCGCGGCAGATGGCAGCGCTGCCCACACGAGTATCGCATCGCCCAGCGAGACGCGCCGCGTCCGCGCTGCTCGAGCGAGCGCATCGCCGACAAGCAGACGGCTCGGCGCATCAAGGGTTGCGACCGACCGGGCGAGCGCGCGGCCCGTGGAGTCGGCATCGGCGTCGCCACGCTCGGCGCTCCCAATGACTCCGAGAGCACGAGCCGCAGTGCGGAGTAAGGTCGGCGCGTCGACGGTGTTCGCGACAATGTCAAGGAGCGCGGCAGCGTCGGCGGGGCGCGCGACGAGCGCAATCCGCGCGAGCGCCAGGCGAACCGACTCTCGGGCAGGCGATACAAGCTTTGCCGCGAGCGCGTCGTCCGCCGAGGCGGCGATCTCAAGTGGCTCGCCGCGCTGTGCTGCCAGATCGATCCGGCGTGCCGCGAGTACTGTCGCGAGAATCGCCTTCCTTGTTTTGTCGGCGGCTTTGATTTCGGGGACGGTCGCCAGCAGTGCGCCAGCCTCATCGAGCGCTGCGCCGAGTGACTGCGCCTCGCTCGGTTCGAGTAGACCGGCGAGGGCGAAGACGTCGGTGGCGTCGAGCGATGGTCCAACGAGTGCCAGCGCTTCCGCTTGATCGAGTGCGAGTGTCGAGCGGGCACTAGCGTCAGCGGATCGCAAGACTTCGCGGCGCAAGGAAATCGACAATGTGAGCGCGGCTCGGCGTTCGGACACGCTGCGCCGTACGTCCGCGACCGCGGCGATGGCGGCGCGCAGATCGTCGCGCGGCGGCGTTTGCCACGACGAGATCATGATCGCGACAAGCGAGGTGAGAACGACGCCCATCACGGCCGTACCGTCGCATTCATACCGGTCGCGAACGCGACGCGTCCGAACCTCGCCTTCACCGCAGCATCGAAGACTTCGATGGCGTGCTCCCAGCGTGCATCCGCCGTCGGAGCGATGACGATCGGGTTCGCACGTGTGATCGTGCCCTGCGGATTTGATATCGAGACAATGCTTGCGTTCAACATCGCTTCAAGCTCGGCTGCGCTCGACACCTTCGAGAGCGGCCCGTCGATGTCAAGTTCGTAATCGTCGGGTCCGCTGCCGAGAGAGCGCACCCGAACGACGATCGGCTCGTCGGCGACCTCGGTTGCTCGTGAGCGAACATCTGAGCGGTTAGGCAAATCAGCGCGATAGATCTCTTCGCCTAATACAAAACTCGTGCCAAGGAGAAAGTAAATCAAGAGTTGAAACGTCACATCGATCATCGGTGTGAGGTTCAGCGCGATCGGCACCGGCACGACGTTACTGGCGCGACGCGGTTCGTCATTGTTTCGCCTTCGCGCCACGCGTTCCTCCTTGCGCCTCGCGCAGCACGACGAGGTTGACGCGGGGTTCGATGGGCGCGGCAAGTGCAACGCTGGCTTCGGCGGCAGCGGCTGAGATGAGTCGCATAACAGGTTCGACCCGGTCATAGCGAGCGGCGCGGTCCGCGCGAAGGTTCACGCGCGCTTTCGGATTGGCGAGGTAGACATCGACGAGGCGCGTGCGGAGTGCGGTCAAACCACCGGTGTCCCCGCGGAAGCGATCGGAACCAAGGGCATACGCTTCGTCAGACGCGCTCGATGCGAGAACGTTGAGTACGACGCGCGATTCGTCGCCCGGAAGTTCGCTTGCAGGATCGCGCGGGGTCGGAGGATGGAGCGCCACCCGCTCGGTACTCGAGATTCGTCCGACGAGCACGAAGAAGACGACGAGCAGGAAGCTGAGGTCAATGAGCGACGTGAGATTCGCGCCGAGCGATACCTGCGGCGGCGCGGCGCGTGCTCGGCGGCGAACGGTCTGAATATGCGGGGATGCACGCATTAGCCTCGGTGCTTCGCGCGGAAGAGCGCGAGAATCGACTCAGCCCCACGCTCGGCGTCGTCGAGCGATTTCTCGGTGCGGGCGCGCAGGGCCGCGTACGCGGCGAGCGCCGGAATCGCTATAAAAAGGCCCCAAAACGTGGTGACAAGAGCGGTGCCGATACCGCCAGCGAGGAGCACGGGATCGGCCGCACCGCCGCTTGCGGCGATGGTCTGAAACGCGACGATCATTCCGTAGACGGTTCCGAAGAGACCGATCATGGGACTGATTTGTCCGAGCACGTTGAGGCGCTCAAGCGAGCGGATGCGCGTGGTGCGGGCATCGTCCGCGGCTGCGAAGAACGCGGCCACCATTGCATCGTCGCCGCCCGGTGCTGCATCGAACGCCGCAAAGAGCATGCGCGACACATCACTCTGACCGTTCCGTGTGGCGTCGATCGCTTCGCGGTAGCGCTCGGCGAGAACAAGCGAACGAACGTGTTCGAGAGCACTCGCGGGTGCAATGTCGTCAGATCGCTCTGCGATCCAGAATCGCCCGATCAGCCACACGTTCACGACGGACAGTGCAATGAGGAACCAGATGAGCCCGCTGCCGATCCAATCGATCCCGCCCGATGCCGACGAACTCCAGAAGAAGATGCTGGAGAAGCTGGGGGCGCTCGGACCATCGGCAGCAAGCAGCGAGGTGAGAGTGAGAGATGGGTGTTGCATAACTAACAACTGCGTCGCGTTCTGCTGAGAACGCCTCTGTCAGCCTGGCCCCACCCGCCGATCAGCGGGTCCGCCCGGGTGACTTACCCGAGGGCGTGTCGCGCTTCAGGCCCAGTTCTTCTCGTGAGAAGAATCGAAAACCATTCGCTCCACCGTGTCGCTCTGCGATCAGACGCAGCGTATCCAGCGGATCAGGATCGAGGAACTGAATGCACCGAATGCGCGAGGTGCGATCGCCCGACGCGTCTGTAGGGTTCATCGCGTCGAGGCGCGTGAGCAGGTCGGCGCGGCTGATTTCAAAGTCGCCGCTTCCCGTGATGCTGGTGGCTAGGAGAAACACTACGTCGGGTTTCCACCCGAGTGCAGTTTCGAGCGCGACGAGAGGATTGCTTCGTCCGGCTGGACGAACGTTGGCTCGGGCCCAAGCGATGATTTCACTGATCGCCTTAGGAGTTGCGGGCTGGAGTCCGTCACCATTAGGGGCGATGAGCGAGCTGTTCTTCTGGAAGAACACAACGGCGAAGCGCTGTTCCGGTCCCAGCCGAGCGAGTGAGCGTGAAAGCTCGTCCAGCACGATCGGCAATGTTCCGATCAGCGAGCCGCTCGCATCGACGACGTACGCGACGCTCGACGCGTTCTCCGCTTTCACGCCGATGAAGCTGACGGTCGCCAGCGATCCCGATGCGACGGGCGAGGCAGTCGCGGTCGTCGGTGTTGCGCCGGTTGCCAGGCGATCGCGGAGTCGATCGGCGATACGGTCCGCTGCGACCGGCGTGTCCACCGTCAATCGATCGGCGAGCCGTCGCGCCATGTCATCATTCACCGGCGCAGGCAGGTCGGGGATGGGATCGGCATTGACCGTCGGAAACGTCGGCCGATCCTCCGTCTCGGGCATCGCCGCGAGGACGAGCGCCACGTCATCGCCGCCCCGGTGGCGCGTCGAGAACGAGCCGATTGCGAGGCTTCCGATGAGTATCACGAGGAGCGCGTGAAGAGCGATCGAAAGTGCGAGTGCACCCAATCCGCTCCGCCGCTGCCGCAGTTGCGGGCCAACGTTGCCCGCGGTTCTGCCAGCAGATCCGTCGCCGAGACCGTCAGTCATCCGCAGCCTTCTTGCCGCCGGTGTTTCCCGCGTGAGGACTGCCTCCGCGGAACATCACCCGGTCAAGGCTGAAGCCGCCCGCGCCAGTGAGCACGACGCCGAACGCGAGTGCGAAGAGCGCAGCCTGCGCCGCGAAGCGCGTGTAGTCGCTGATCGGCATCTCATGGAAATAACCCGACGTGCTCGTGTAGCTGGCGATAGATGTTAGTTGGAACGCGATCGCCATCGTGATCGCGAGTCCGAGAGCCCAGATACGACTAAACAATCCGACGAGGATGAGTACGCCGCCAACCAGCTCGGTGAGCGCCGCGACCCAACCGAGGACGACTGGATACTGCCAGCCCATCTTGTCGACCATCAAGGTGACGCGATGAAGCTGACGGGCTTTGAGCGGTTCGCCGCCGGGAGCGACTGGAGTGCCGCTCGCAGCTGGCGTCGGCGACTCGTCGGTCGTTGGTTTGCTGGGTGTAGAAGTGGGGGCGGCCGCGGGTGCTGTTGGTGGCGCGGCAGTTGGCACTGCGGTCGGAACGTTCTGCACAAGCGACGCGAACTGAATCGGCGGCTCGGCAGCACTGGCGACCACATTGAGCTCACGCAGGCGCTTGGCCTCGCCGCCGGAAAAATCTGCATCGTCCATCACCTTGTGGTAGCCAGCGGGAATGAACACCGCCGCGAGGACGAGTCGGGCGAGGAGCGGAACGATGTTCGAAGCGGCCGATTGGCTGAAGCTCATGGTGGTGTCACTCAGGAGAAGAGAATAGCTACGATGAGGCAGTTGAAGCGGGCGTGGCGGAACTGGCAGACGCGCGGGACTTAGGATCCCGTGGGGCAACCCGTGCAGGTTCGATTCCTGTCGCCCGCACTCTTTTGGTAGTGGTTGGGTGGCGGCAGTTGTTCGAGAAGGCCTCGGCGCGATTGCCAACGCTGGCATATCGGCGTTGCGGCACCGATGCGGCGAATCAGCGGTGGGCGTATCGGCGCGATGGCCCGTACGATTGCCGGCCTATGTCGACAGAAGGGTCGCCTGCCCGGTCGCCCGACCGCCAACCCGACTGGTCTCCGCTGTCGTGGAGACGTTTTCGCGCTGAACAGCAACCTGACTACCCCGATCCTGCGGCAGCAGAAGCGGTAGTGCGCGACATTGCCCAGCTTCCGCCACTCGTGACGTCCGGCGAAATTGAATCGCTCAAGCGCCAGTTGGCCGACGCCGCGCGGGGCGAGCGGTTCCTGTTGCAGGGGGGCGACTGCGCCGAGAGCTTTGATCAGTGCGATTCGCCGCACATCGCGGCGCTTCTCAAAATTTTGCTGCAGATGAGCCTCGTGTTGGCGCACGGAACGCGGAAACGCGTGATCTGTGTCGGGCGCTTTGCCGGGCAGTACGCAAAACCGCGGACGAGTCCGGTCGAAACCCGCGACGGCGTGACGCTTCCGGCCTATCGCGGCGACATCGTCAATCGCGTCGGCTTCGAGGCCCGTGAGCGCACGCCCGACCCGGCCAATTTGCTGCGCGGATACGAGCGCTCGGCGCTCACGCTCAACTTTATCCGCGCGCTCGTTGACGGCGGATTCGCCGACTTGCACCACCCGGAGCAATGGGACCTCGACTTCGTGCGGCATTCGCCGCTTGCTGCCGACTATCGAAAAATCGTCGATTCGATCGGCGACAGCCTGCGCTTCCTTGAGACGCTCGCTGGCACTCGGGTTGATCAAATTAATCGAGTCGATTTCTTTACCAGTCACGAAGGCTTGATTCTTTTGTACGAACAGGCGCAGACTCGTCAAGTGCCGCACCGTAAGGGCTGGTTCAATCTCAGCACGCACTTCCCGTGGATCGGCGTGCGCACCGCTACGCGCGATGCGGCACATGTCGAATTTTTTCGCGGAATCGCGAATCCGATCGGTGTGAAAGTCGGTCCGGATACCACGCCAGAGCATTTAGCTTGGTTGGTCGAGACGCTCGATCCGGCGCGCGAGCCTGGGCGCCTCACGCTGATTCACCGCTTCGGGGCGCACAACATTGCGAAATGCTTGCGGCCGTTAGTCGAAGTCGTGAAGCGTTCGGAACGCACGGTGCTGTGGTCGTGCGATCCGATGCACGGCAATACCGAAACCGTCGTTCCGTCCGAAGGTCCGTGGGCTGGCCGATTGGTGAAGACACGGAAGTTCGCGCATGTGCTCGCAGAGCTCGAGCAGGCGTTCGAGATTCACCGCGAAGCGGGCACAATCCTTGGGGGCGTGCATCTCGAACTCACCGGCGAGAACGTGACCGAGTGCATTGGCGGTGCCCGCGGATTGAGCGAAGTGGATCTCTCGCGCTCGTACCGGTCACAGGTCGATCCGCGGCTCAATTACGAACAGGCGCTTGAGATGGCAATGCTCATCGCGCGGCGGACGAGTGGGAAGCGGTAGAGGGCGTTCGAGTCGCGCGGTGCGGGTCGATCCGCCCATTTGAGAATCTCTCCGGATCTTCGATTCAGCTGAGTCCCAGCCGGGGCGATCGCCGTACAGGAACGTGGACGCGCCCCGAATCGTTGCCCTGTGCGGCGATTTGCATTTCTTCCGCGTCCTGAACTGCTCCGCAGGGGAATATTGACATGAACACTAACGGTACGTCGGTACGTCGGTAGCGCACTCGCTATGAGCGTGCTCCTCGCTGGGATCGCGTCTGAGTGAGCGCTCGGACAGAACAACCCCGCGTCGCGCTACGACATTTTTGACATCGGCGAAATCCCGGTCGACCCGGCTTGGCACGACTTCCGGTACACCGCCTTCGCGATCAACGAAAACAACTCGGTGGTGGGGTATCTCGAAGTCCGCGTGACGCCGATCGAGGAGTTGCTTGCGTCTGCACTCGCGATCTTCGGATTCGAAACCGTCGCCGACCTCAACGAGTGGTTGGCGACCGCAGACGCTGAGAGCGCAAGCAACGTTCTCGCGACGATCTACGAAATCGTCTCGTCCGCGACGCCGTAACAGTTGTAACGCTTCAAACGGAGGTAACGGAATGCACAGTCACTTTACAGTCGTCGGCGTTGTCGCCGCGGCGATAGTGGGCGCGGCTTCGGCTGAGTTTGTCTTCACGGACGACTTCGCCCAATGGACGCCGCTCGTGCCGTCCTATACGAATTTAGACTTCGTCGGTCTAACCCCAGGCACGTTTCTGAACGATCAATACTTGGATCTCGGTGTCGATTTCACCGACGGGGGACTGATTCAGTTCAGCCTTGGAATATACCCGCAAGACGGTTTCGGAATCTACGGCGGATGCATAGTTGATATGTTACTTGACACACCAGCCTACGCGGTCGCTACGCATCATCCGGGATATGTCCGATATTTCTTAGATAGCGGTGATTCGTTGATCTACGTTAGTCCGCTCGACGTCACTAGCGGTCTCAACAACTTCCGAGGCATTGTCTCGTCCATCCCATTCGGTCGGGTGATGTTTCTTGGTTATACGCTGGCGCCACCGCAATGCGACGAGATTGCAATCGACAACATCTACTTCGCATCGATCCCAGCGCCGGGTGGTGTCGCATTGTTTGGCGCAGCTCTGCGGCCCACTCGGCGCCGAGGTCGGTGAGCGAACGGGACATTTTCCGTTGATCGCAGCGAAGGCACGCATCGGAACGAGGTGACTGAACGGTGGACGGCGGGGGCAACGCAGGGCACCAGTTCCGCGCCGCCTCCATTACGCTCTCCCCCATGGCATCGACGCACAAGCTGCAATCACCCAAGGGCACGCGCGATTGGTTTCCGGCTGAAATGGCCGTGCGTCGTCACGTTGAAGCTGCGTGGCGATCGGCGTCGATCGACTGCGGTTTCGACGAGATTGATGGGCCGACGTTTGAACATCTCGAGCTGTACACGATCAAGAGCGGCCAGGGAATCGTCAACGAATTGTTTTCGTTTACCCGCGCTGGCGGCGAAGACACCTACGCGCTGCGGCCTGAGTTCACGCCGACGCTGGCGCGCATGGTGGCGGCGCGGGCGGCGCAATTGCCTCAGCCGATCAAGTGGTTTTGCTTGCCCAGCATGTTTCGCGCCGAGCGACCGCAGCGGGGGCGACTCCGCGAATTTCAACAGTGGAACGTCGATCTCATTGGAACTGGCGGTGCCGAGGCCGACGCCGACGTGATCGCGACGGCGCTCCTCGCGCTTGAGCGGCTTGGGCTCACGCCGCGCGATGTGCAGGTGCGCATCAGCCACCGCGATGCAGTGGGCAACATTCTGCGTCGGCTCGGCGTGGTGGACGAGAAGGTCGCCGCTGCATTCGAATTGCTCGACCGTCGCGACAGAGTCGACGCCGCTGAATTCGTGAAGCGCGCGACCGAGCTTGGGTTAGACGACGCCGCGCGGACTCAGTTCGACCGGGTCGCGAAAACCACGCTGCCGATGACGACCGATGTCGCCGAACTCGCAGAGGCAGTCGATGTGCCGGTCGCCGATGTCGAGCCGCTGGCACCGCTGCGCGAGCGACTCGGCGCGATGGGGCTCGCCGAGTGGTGTCGCTGGGACCTCGGCATCGTGCGCGGCCTAGCGTACTACACCGGCATGGTGTTCGAAATCCACGAGGCGTCGGGCGCTGAGCGCGCTGTCGCCGGTGGCGGGCGCTACGACACACTGATCGAGCTGTTCGGCGGTCCGAAAATGCCGGCGTGCGGGTTCGGTATGGGCGACGTCGTCCTGTCGCTCGTCTTGGTTGATCGCGGTCTGCTCAAGGGCGCTGAGACCGGCGAGTTTCTACCCCGACCGGATGTCTTCCTTGTGAGTGCTGGTAGCGAACTCGCGGAGCGCACGCTGCTCAAGACCGAGAGCGAACTACGTCGCAAGGGCTTTCATGTTCGCCGCTCATACAAAGCAACGAAGAACGTCGGGAAGCTGCTCGGCGACGCAGCAAAGATGCGAGCGCGGTTCGCGGCGATCTTGGACGACAAGCTGGCGGACGGCGTTGTCACCCTCAAGGACCTCGACGGCGGCGCGCAGCATGAGCTTCGCCTCGAAGACCTCGCATCGGCGCTACGAGGTGGAGGGTGATGGTCGGGCTGCGCCGCCGTCGCTCATAACTCGCTCTGCGAGGTGCGTCGGTCGCCAGCCCGGTGCTCGGTAGCGATTCATGCGCGTCCGTTAGACTGAGCACGAAACGCTTCCACGTCCTCGGCAGCCTCTCTGAATTCGCGCTTCGATCTCGCCGATGTCCGCCGTACGGGTCCATTTGGACGTGCGGAGGCTCCATGGCGCTCTCGATGTTTTCGTCCCACGCATCGCCTATTGTCGCTGACTTCGGCTCTTCATCGGTGAAGCTCTTGCAGCTTTCGTCGGGGGAGAAGCCGGTCGCGGTCGCGGCGGCCGAGCTCGGCCTTCCCGATGCCATTCGCAGCGCCACGATCGAGCGCAAGTTCGAGTTCTACGCAGCGGAGATCCCCAAGCTCTTGCGCGAGCACGGCTTCAAGGGGAAGCGCGTCGTGTGCTGCCCGCCCAGCGGCCAGATGTTAGTTCAGCACATGCAGGTGGCAGGCAACGATCCCTACGCGGCGACGGTACACATTCGCGAGCAGCTTCAAGGTCAGCTCGGCATTCCGATGCACAACATCGTTGTGCGGTCGGTGGTGGTGGGCGAAACGCAGCGCGAAGGGCAAACGAAGGCCGAACATATCGTCTTCGCGATCGCTCGCGACGATGTCATGCGATACGTCGATTTCTTCCGCAAAATGAAGATGCAAATCGTCGGCGTACACAACGAACTTCAATCGCTCATCTACGCATTCGACCACATCAATCAGCGGGCCGCGGACGCAGAGGTCGCGACGCTCTACGTTGATCTCGGCTGGGGTTCGACCAAGGTTGTGATTGGTCACGGCAAGGAAATCGTGTTCGCGAAATCAATCGCGCTCGGTGGACGACACTTCGACAATCTCGTCGCGCAGGCCTTCAAGTGCGATGCTGTTGCGGCGCGAGCGCGGCGGCTCACCGAAGATCTGCTCCCGCTGCGCCAGGCACCCGCTCCCACCGCAGCGGCGGTGAGAAACCAAGCTGTGGAAGAAGGGGGATTGGCGATTCTCCGCGCTGGCAAGGCGATGGCGGAAAGCGACGAACGAATCGCCTCGCGCACGGAGACGACGCCCGACTCGCTGCAACAGCTTGACGCGATGCATGCGTCGATGGCGGTCGAAGGCGATCGCCGCGTCGGCGAAGCGCATCCGACGGTCGCTCAGGGAATTCCGGTCGGCGCAGGTCCAATGCGCACCAAGGTGGACTTCTCTGAACTGTTCGAGAGTTTGTCAGACGAGCTGTCGATGTGCGCTCGATATCACAGCGCCTGTTTCGGAACCCGGAATATTGAGCGCGTCATCTTTCTCGGCGGCGAAGCGCGACAAATCGGTCTCTGCCAGTTCCTCGCGCAGGGACTGCATCTGCCCGCGAAGGCAGGCGATCCGCTGGCTCGTCTGCTCGGTCCGACGCCGCCTGCCGGACTGCCCGATCCCGATCAGCCGCATCCATCGTGGGCCGTCGCGTGCGGCCTCTGCTCAGCGCCAACCGATCTTTGATTCGCCGCTTGTGAGCGCGATCGCGCGCACTGGGGACCTCGTATGTCGAATGCTAGCTTTCTACCTGAAGACTACGTCGCGCAGGCCGCTGAGCGGCGGACGAACATCGCGAGCCTTGTGCTCTTCGGCGTCGTCATGACCGCCGTGTTTGGCGCGTTCCTCGTGACGAATCGCCAATGGACGCAGGTTCGCAAGGATCAGATTCGCATCAATAGCGACACTGAGCGCGCTGCCACTGAGATTCGCAAGATGCAGGATCTCGAAGAGAAGCGCGGACAGATGGTCGAGAAGGCCGAACTCGCGATGGCGCTCGTCGAGCCGGTGCCACGTTCGGTGCTGTTGGCGCTCGTCGTGAACGCGATGCCGCAACGGCTCAGCCTGATCGACTTCGATCTCAGAACCGAAGAGATCAAGAAGCCGAAGAAGGTCGCCGACAAGGACAAAGCGGCTGATCCAAAGGCGAAGTCCGCAGCTCAAGCCACCAAAGTCGAGTCACGCGGCAAGACGAAAGCTGAAGCGGCCGTCGGTGGCAAGGATGGCAAAGACGCTGCCAAGTCTGAGCCGACACGGTTCTTGACGGTCATCGCCATGACAGGTGTCGCGCCTTCCGACCTCGAAGTGTCGCGCTACATGAACGCGCTGGCGGACGTGACCATCTTCAAGGGCGTTCGTCTTGAGACGACCGAGGAAAAGGAAGTCGACAGCATCCTGATGCGGCAGTTCAAAATCTCGTTCCGCATTGATCCCGAAGCGGACGTCCGCGCGCTGAAGCACAATCTGGATCGTCCGACCGATCCGATGAGTACCCGGATGCGCATGACGCCGCCAGCGTTGCAGTCGAGCGTGTCCGATCACGATCCGCTCGATGGTGTGACGGCTGATCCCACGCTTAGTCCTGTCAGTGGTCCGGAGAGCCATCCGTGAACAGCTATAAGTTTGGAGTTCGAGAAGTCATCTTTGCGGGCGTTCTGCTCGCGGTCCCGATCGCGTCATACCTCTTCGTATTCGGACCGCGCAACGGCCAGATCCGTCAAGCGAAGACCGAAATGGAGCGGAAGGAAACGCGACTAGCCGAGTTGCATCGCCTCACCGGGCGCATTCCCGATCTGGACAAAGAGATCGACAACTGGGCAGATGCCCTCAAACGGCTCGACGAGAAACTTCCCGACCAGGAAGGCGTCGATGCCATGCTTGGTCAAATCACCGAGATCGCCAAGGGAAACAAGCTCTTTGTGCGGCAGATAAGGGGCGAAAAGGCGATTCCTGCCGCGCTCTCGATGGAGCTACCGCTTCGCACGACGATCGAGGGCAGCTTCGAGGGGTTCTATCAGTTCATGCTCGACCTCGAAGCACTTCCGCGCATCACGCGCGTTCGTCAACTCAAAATGTCGCGTCTCGAACCAGACCGTGGAGAAGAAAAGCCAATCGCCGCCGGTGCCATGAAGGCCGAGTTTGTGCTCAGTGTCTACTTCGACTCCGGTGACCAGCCCCCCATCGAGACCATTGGAGGTAAGCGTGACACGCGACCAAGCCGAAGCCGTTGATGCCGTTGAAGCCCAGGAGGCGAATGAGAACCCGGGAAAGGGCACGCTCGACGTTAGCCTCGATGAAGGCTTCGCGTCGGGTAACACCTCGTCGGTGCGTCGGCGCCTGAGTACAGGCACGCTGATAATGGGTGGTGTGATCCTCATGGCAGGCGGGAGCTTGTGGTCGATGCGAGCGATCGATCGAGCCGCAGCGAGCGGGCCAGTGACGAGCAAGGAGCTCGAGAGTTTGTTCGACGCGGCGCTGAAGAAAGACGCAGAAGTCGGTCGCATGATCGAGACGGACGCCGGACTCCTACTTCGACCCACGGAGGCAGCTAACGAAGTAACGGTGGCGCTGAAAGACCTTACGAAGAACCCGTTTGTCATATGGCGCGATGAAACCGGGGGCTCTGTGCCTACGAACCCCGGCCCGGAGCCGCCGCCCGTCGACACCTTGGCTGATCGCATCGCACTCTGGAACGAGCAGGTTGATTCGGCTGCGGGCGCGATCAAGGTGAAGTCGACGATGGAGAGCAAGGGCGATCAGGGGCCGGTTGGTCTCGCGAACGTCAACGGTCACATGATGCGCGAGGGCGATCTCTTCGCGGTTGAGAAGAGTGACGTCGAGTTCACCATCGCACGCATCGTTCGTAGCGAAGTCACTTTCCGCGCGTACAACACTGAGTTAAAGCATGAGCGGCTCGTCATCGTGAAGGTCAATCGGAAGTGGTAGCGGCGGGCTTCGCGCCGCGAAGTCAAGTCAAACTAAAGGACGAGGGGAATCCGTGGGCCGCTTCAACTTCGATGATCTCTTGAGGGGATTGGGCGATCCGCACGCCGACGCGCCGAAAGAACCGTCGCCAGCGCCGCCAGCACCGGTCGCGCCTCGGGTGCGTCCGGAGCCGCCGATGGACCCCGCGACAGTGCCGCTGCCTTTGCCGCGGACACCAGTGTCGCCGTCGATGGACGCGCCCCGCCCGCCAGATCTCAACGGCGAGTGCCTCGGCTCAGAGGTCGACGGTGCCATGGCGGCGCACACGGGCAGTTCGAACGGCCGAGCGCGACCTGATGACGCGCTCAGCGAGATCTACGTCCCCGTCGAGCGCGGCAAGGCTCGCGATCTCGGCGCCTTGCTCGTCGAGCGCGGCGTGATCGACTTGGAGCGCCTCACAAGCGCGCAGCGCGTTCTCAAGCAGACACCCGGCAAGCGGTTGTCGCAGCTTCTTGTCGAGATGGGCTCGGATGAGGCCGCGGTGCAAGCCGCTGTCGCCGAGCTGGCGCGGTTGCCGTTTCAGCGCATCGACCTGAAGGCCAAGGAGCCTGTTGAATCGCGGGCAATGCAGAAGCTCGGCCCCGAGTTCTGTCGCCACCACCTCGTCGTACCACTTCGGCAGGATGGAAACCGAATCGTTGTTGGAACGACGAGTCCTGACGATGTCTTCCTACTCGATGACGTGAAGCGCCGCCTTGGTGTGTCGGTCGTCAAGCACGTGCTTGTGACCGCTGGCGACGTGAACGCCGTGCTTCAATCGATCACCGAGTCGGAGGCGCAAGAAGTCGATGTCGACGAGATCCTCGCGAACGTCGACGAAGACGACGTCGAGGTCGAGAAGCGCGACGACAAGGATGACAACCTTGAGCAGGACGCAGAGAACGCTCCAGTCGTCAAGTTTGTCAACCTCATTATCCAGAACGCGCTGAAGGAAGGCGCTTCCGACATTCACATCGAGCCCGATGACAAGACGCTGAAAGTGCGCTTCCGTATCGACGGCGTGCTCTTCGAGATGATGGCTCCACCGCGCAAGATGCATGCAGCGTTGACGAGCCGCATCAAGATCATGGCGAATCTCGATATCGCCGAGCGTCGCTTACCGCAAGACGGACGAATTCGCGCGACCGTGCTCGGGCGGAAGATCGATCTTCGTGTTTCGACCATCCCGACCAGTAAGGGCGAGAAGACGGTCATGCGTATTCTCGACAACCGTTCGATCAGCGTTGGGCTGAACGAACTCGGTTTTGCTGAAGATACGCTTACCATTTGGAAGAACCAGATCGAGATGCCACACGGCATCATTCTCGTGACCGGACCGACAGGTAGCGGTAAGACGACGACGCTCTACTCGTCGATCCGCGAGATGGACACGCGTCGGATGAACGTGTCGACAGTCGAGGATCCCGTTGAATACAACCTGAGCGGGATCACGCAGATCCAGACGCACGAGAAGATAGGAATGTCCTTCGCGCGAGCGCTCAAGGCGCTGCTGCGTCAGGACCCTGATGTCGTCATGGTTGGCGAAATCCGCGATCAAGAGACCGCGCTGACCGCGATCCAAGCGGCGCTCACGGGACACTTGGTGCTTTCGACGCTGCACACGAACGATGCGCCGAGTTCGATCACTCGACTCGTCAACATTGGGATCGAATCGTTCCTCGTCGGCGCTGCGGTGAACAGCGTGCTGGCACAGCGGCTTGTTCGCAAGGTGTGCAAACATTGCGGTCGACCTCAGCCGGTGCCGGATGATATGAAGGAGTTCATTGTCCTCCACGGCATCACCGCCGACGAACTCGTGATCGGTAAGGGCTGTTCGAATTGCCGCGAAACCGGCTATAGCGGACGGCTTGGAATTTACGAGTTGTTAGTTCTCGATGATTTCTTGCGCGATCGTGTGGCGGGCGCGCCGAATGTCACCGAGTTCCGTCGCACGTGCGTTGAACGCGGGATGGTGACGCTTCGTCAGGACGGCATCGAGAAGGTGAAGCTCGGTAGGACGACCGTCGAGGAAGTGTTGCGCGTAACCGAAGCAACGATCTAGCAGCTCTGCGGCCGAGTGAGTCGGCCGCTGCGCCGGTGGAGTGCGCCTGAGCGCGTTCACGTAAATGCGGCAATCGCTAGCCAGATCCACATCGCGACAGCGAACGCGGCTTTCGCGAGGGTGCCCGCGATGCGTCCAGCGACGGCGCCAGCGGCGGGCTTCATGGTGTCGCGAAGCTGCTTGCCGCCCACGCTAAGCTCGCCGGTGATCGCGCCAAGCGCGGCGCCGATGCCAGCGCCGAGCACGCTACCAACGACTGGAATCAGGATCGTCAAGGTGCCGACGATGGCGCCGATCAGTCCGCCAACGACCGCGCCCGTCATACCGCGCTTGCTCGCACCGCCGGTTTTCGCGCCAGCAGCGGCGGCGAGGAATTCCACCACTTCCGCAGCGACGGTGAGGAGGGCGAGCGCTAGCAGGGTCCACCAGGAAAAAAGCGGCGCGGAGCCGAGCGGGAGCAGCGTCTCTGTCGCGGTCGTGCCGACGGCAAGCAGCAAGATCAGCCACGTGCCAGGGAGTCCCGCGATCTGCACGAGAACCCCGGCGAAGCTGATGATCACGAGCGTGATCGCGAGGATGATCTGAATCCAGGTCATGGCAAGAGGTACTGTTAGGAGAAGCCGTCGGGCGATTGTCCCGAAGCGAGCAGCGAGCTTCGGCCCGCGCGCTCAGCGACTCGTGAGCCGCCATGCCGAACCCTCTCTCTTCACGATCGCCCACGACGAGCGGGCACCGTCATCCCATGCAATTTCAAGCGCCCACTCGTCGCCTACGACCTCGAGTTGGGCGACACCCTGAGCGAGCGGCGTTACCCGACCGCGATCGTCTGAGAGTTCACGTGGTGCCGCCAGTCGAAGGTACTCGGCGCGATGATCGGTGATCCGCTCCAACTGCACCATGGATTGAGGTGGCAGCCGATCGGGGCGGCTGTCGCTCCGCCACGAAGCGACGGCATGATCGTCGTCGGAGAACGGGTCCTCTTTGAACGCGATGAGCACGTCGACGTGCGATGACCCGTCGGCCAATTCGTGGAAGAGCATGGCGATCGGAACGCGCACACTCGAAGCGTACCCGGCTTCAAGTATCATCCCAGCCCGTTCTCGAATCCCGTCATTCTCAGAGCGTTCACCATGCGTCGTCTCAGCTGCTTCGCTTTACCGTTCGTCCTGCCGCTCACCGTACTCGTCATCGCTTCGTGCGGCCCTCGTCCGGTTGACGTAGCGCGCAAAGACGGCGACTTCAACTACGACTACGGCCGCTACGAAGAAGCGGCGCCGTCGTACCTTGAGATCATCGATCGCTATCCCGGCGACTGGGAAGCGGAGTACCGCTACGGGATGTGCCTCGTGTACATGGGCAACGCGAAGGAAGCTCGTACGCACATCGAGACCGCTGCCGCAGCCAATCCGATGAATCGTGCAGTGGCATTCGCACTTGCTGATGTCTACGCGAAGCTCAACGAGCGCGGGCGATTGGTTGAGCTTCTGCGGTCGCGCGCGTACAGCTTGGGCGAGACGGAGAGCTGGGTGAAGCTCGCCGAGATCGGTGCCGAACTCAACGACGCAGACCTCGAGGATCTCGCCGTTGCGAACGGGCTCCGCATGCGCGGTAGCGGTCAGTGGCAGGCGTACGTCTACGACGCCAAGCGGTCCGAGAGGAAGGGCGAGCGCGACCTCGCGATTCGCCGACTCCGCCAGGCGCATTTCGTGAATCCTAACAGTCCGGTAGTGACCTTGATGCTGCAAGAGCGCGGTATCGAGACCGGACCCACCACCGGCCTTCCTCCCGAGCAGTGATTCGGAGACTCGTCGCATGGCCGACGCATCTGACAGTGACGGTCGAGAGACGTGGCTTGCGCGCTTGAGCACACTTGGCGATGTAGCACGCCTGCGGATCTTGCGGCTTCTTGAGCGGCAAGAGCTCGGGGTTGGCGAACTCGCGCGTGCGACGCGCATGCCGCAGTCAACAGTGAGTCGTCACCTGAAAACGCTGTTTGAGGCTGGCCTTGTGCAAAAGCGAAGCGAGGGCACTGCGACGCTCTTCGTCTTGCGCACTGCGGCGCTCGATGCTGACTGCCGCGCGCTCTGGCAACTCACACGCGGACATCTTGGATCCAGCATGGAGTTCGACGAAGACGACGCACGCCTCGGTGAAGTCGTGTCTGAACGGCGCACCGATAGTCGGACGTTCTTTGGTCGACTCGGTGGTCAGTGGGATGCGGTGCGCGGCGAGCTCTTCGGTGATCGCTTTACGGCTGCCGGACTGCTTTCGCTCGTTGATCCGTCGTGGAAGGTCGCGGACATTGGCTGTGGAACCGGCGAGGCCGCAGAGCTCATAGCTCCATTCGTGACGACTGTCGTCGCCATCGACCGCGAACGATCCATGCTGGAAGTGGCGCGGGCGCGCCTTGGTGACGCTGCAAACGTCGAGTTTCGTGAGGGCGATGTGGCGGCCCTGCCGGCGCGCGACGGCGAGTTCGACGCGGCGCTCCTCTTACTCGTGCTTCACCACATCGAGGATGTCGGCGGCGCGCTGACGGAAGTTGGTCGCACACTTGCGCCCCGCGGCACGCTCGTCGTCATCGATATGGTCGCGCATGGGCATGAAGAGTTTCGCGCGACCATGGGTCACCAGCACCTCGGATTCTCCGAACCCGATCTAGCGCGTACCGCGAAGCGTGCTGGCTTCGCATCGCCTCGCTATCGGAGACTCCGCGTTGACACCGAGCGTCGAGGGCCCGGGTTGTTTGCGGCGAGTCTGAGAAAGGCTTGATTCCATGGCGGGCGTTGCTAACGGGACGAGTGTGCCGGTGATCACGGCGCGACGAGCTCGTGCGGCGACCGCGTGGCGCGACCTCGATGGCATCGTCGTTGTCGGCGCTGGGCAACCTATCTCCATTCCTGGCGGCCAGGACCAAACGTATCCATTTCGCGGGCACGCCGACTACCGCTGGCTCACGGGACGCGAGCGACCGGGTGGTGTCGTGGCGTTTGATCCGGCAGATGGCTGGGTCGATTTTGTCGCCGAAGTCACCGAGTCTGAGCGCGTCTGGGAAGGCATCGAGCCGGATGACGCGGCGGGCACGCAGCCGCTCGCGGGTTGCGCTGCGTGGATAGAGCGTCGTACGAGTCGAAAGCTCGCAGCGCTTGGCGTCCCGCACGAGGGCGTTCGCGGTGACCTCGATCTCACGCGACGCGCTGCGGAGTTACTTCTTCACGCGCGTCGACCAAAGGACGCGGGCGAGTTAGCACTCGTGCGCCGTGCAATTGCAGCGACCGCCGCTGGATTCGCGGCAGCCCGCGCCGCTACACGGCCCGGCGTCACCGAGCGAGCTGTGCAGATCGAACTGGAAGCCGCAATGTTTCGCGCTGGTGCGGACGACGTTGGCTACAGCACGCTCGTCGGAAGCGGACCTAACTCCTCGGTTTTGCATTTCGCTCCGTCGTCGAGAGTTATCTGCGACGACGATCTCGTGCTTATCGACGCCGGAGGCGCGATCTGCGGATACACCGCCGATGTCACGCGCACGTTTGCTGCATCGGGGCGATTCACTCCGGAGCGCAAGGACCTGTTCGACGTGGTTCTTGACGCGAAGGGACAGGCGATTGAGCAGTGCCGCATCGGTGCAGCGTGGCGCGAAGTTCACACGACCGCCGCGCTCGCGCTTTCCGAGGGCTTAACGTCGATGGGGCTCGTTCGCGGAAGCGCGGAGTCGTTCGTCGAGCGCGAGGCGATCGCTCTCTTCTTCCCGCACGGCATTGGTCATATGGTTGGCCTAGGCGTTCGCGACGCTGGCGGTCGACTCCCCGGCGTCCCCGTTCTAGGCAAGTGTTGCGGAGTCTCGCTCCGCGTAGACCTCCCGCTCGCGGCCGACTACCTGATGACCGTGGAACCGGGCCTCTACTTCATCGGGGCGTTGCTGCGAGATCCCGCGCGGCGCGAGCGCTTCGCCGACTGCTTGCACTGGACCAAGGTGGATCAACTACTGGCGATGGGAATTGGCGGCGTGCGAATCGAAGATAACGTGCTCGTCGGCAGCGGCGCGCCTGAGATCCTCACCGCTGCTATTCCCGTGTGAGAAGGGCGAGAATCCTCTGAAGCGTGCCTGTCACTTTGTGGAAGGCACGCGCGGCGCGTCCTTCGATTTCGTCTGCGCCTGCTCCTTCTTTGCTTCGTCGAGCTTCGCGAGATACTCGGATGGATTCTCGTAGAACTTCTTCGCAGCTGCTTCATCGGCGAGGCGCACGAGTCGCGTTCCAATGACGAGGTCGAAAGGTTTTTCGGGTAGTTGGACGCCAGAAACGACGCACGTGCTGAACGGGTATTTTCCGCGCTGCTTCGTTGTCAGCAGCTTCTCGTACACCCGAACGTAGCGGTCAAGATTCTTGTCGAAATTCACCACGCACTTGTCGCAGCACAGGCGATACAGGCGGTTGCCGTACACAACGGATTGGGCGTCTGCGTCGAGCTTCTTCTCGATCATGACAATGCAGTGATCAAGCGGATACGACCCAGCCTGCGTCTTCCGAATCTCCTCGTCGAGTTTCGCGAGGTAGCTCAACGGTGCGGCGTTGAACTTCGCTTCGCAGGCTGCTGAGCAGAACTTGAGTTGGCGACCCTCGGCCAGTGGCGCGGCGTCGCGAAGCACAACGGTCACTGCGTCCGCACCGAGCTTCGTCCCATCGACGACGCAGGTCTCAAAGGGGTATGGATCGCCAACGAAACCACCTGGCCCCGGTTTGGGAGCCCGCATCAAGATCGCAGATCGGTCGGTCTCGGCGCGCGTGGGAGGGCCAGACGGTGCTCTCTCGGCGCGAGTTGGTGTCGTGGTGGTCTGAGAGGGGACGGAAGGGGGGTCGCTTGCGAACGCCGCGACGGCGGCGAGGGCGGCGAGTGCTGCGGTAGCGGACGACAGGGATCGTGGACGTTTCATGGAGGTCTCGCTGAAACGGTCTCAATCGAAGTCTCGTTGCGACCGATTTTGTGCTTTTGATCTTTGACTGTGCCCTTGACGCTGTTCCGCGACGGGATTAGCATCATTCGTTCATCCGGATGAATGGATGAATGTCGGACCAGCCGGTCCATCCCCGATTATCCAGTCCCGGAACGCCGGGGACCCATCATCGGTTCGTTTCCTGCACCAACTCAGCACCCTTTGTACCCGAGGCACCTGTGACCGCCACCGCGACCCCCCCGAACAAGTCGAGCAAGTCGTCCGCCCCCTCCCACAATGGGAAGCCGGGCAAGTCCGGCACCCCGTCCACGAACTTCATGGACACGGGACTTCCCCTCTTCAGCGACCTGCCCTTCAAGGTGCGGGACATGTCCGCGGACACCGTCCGGTTCGGTCGCAAGGAGATAGAACTTGCCGAGCACGAGATGCCTGGCCTCATGGCGCTCCGTCGTGAGTACAAGGGAAAGTCGCCGCTCAAGGGCGCCCGCATCACCGGCAGCTTGCACATGACCGTGCAGACCGCCGTGCTGATCGAGACGCTCGTTGATCTCGGCGCCGAAGTGCGCTGGGCGTCGTGCAACATCTTCTCAACGCAGGACCACGCTGCCGCAGCGGTCGCGGTGGGACCGAAGGGCACGCACGACAAGCCCAAGGGCATTGCTGTGTATGCATGGAAGGGCGAGACGTTAGCTGAATACTGGTGGTGCACGCTCCGCGCGATGCAGTGGCCGGACGGTAAAGGTCCGAACCTGATTTTGGACGACGGCGGCGACGCGACGATGCTCGCCCACAAGGGACTCGCGTTCAACAAGACCGGTAAGGTGGCAGCGCCGACCGCTGCCGACAGCGAGGAGTACCGCGTGGTGCTCAAACTCCTAGCAGACATTCAGGCGGCCGATGCAACGTACTGGCAGCGGACCGCACTCAACATCAAGGGTGTGTCTGAAGAGACCACGACCGGCGTGCATCGCCTGTATCAAATGCAGGAGCTCAATCAGCTTCTCTTTCCCGCGATCAACGTGAACGACGCCGTCACCAAGAGCAAGTTCGACAACCTCTACGGATGCCGCCACTCGCTCGTCGACGGCATCATGCGCGCGACCGACGTCATGCTCTCGGGCAAAGTCGCGGTCGTGTGCGGGTACGGTGACGTCGGCAAGGGCTGCGCGCAGTCGCTGCGTGGCCAAGGCTGCCGCGTGAAGATCACAGAGATCGATCCGATCTGTGCACTTCAGGCCGCGATGGAAGGCTACGAAGTCGTCACGCTCGAAGACGTGGTCGATTCGGCCGACATGTTCATCACGGCGACGGGCAACGCCGACATCATCACCGCCGATCACATGAAGCGGATGAAGGACAAGGCGATCGTCGGCAACATCGGCCACTTCGATAATGAAATCGACATGGCTGGCCTCGGCAAGATCAAGGGCGTCAAGCAGGTCAACATCAAGCCGCAGGTCGACGAGTGGGTCTTCGCGAACGGCAAGTCGATCATCATCCTCGCGGAAGGTCGACTGTTGAACCTCGGTTGCGCGACCGGTCACCCGTCGTTCGTGATGAGCTCATCGTTCACGAATCAGGTGATGGCGCAGATCGAACTCTTCCAGAACGCGGCGAAGTACGAGAAGAAGGTGTACACGCTGCCGAAGCACCTCGATGAGAAGGTCGCGCGACTGCACCTCGACAAGCTCGGCGTGCGACTCACGAAACTAACAAAGCAGCAGGCGGAATATATCGGCGTGCCGGTCGACGGACCGTACAAGCCCGCCCATTACCGATACTGATTGCCGCGCGAAGAATCTCGCAGCCGAGCTGCGCCGGAGTCGTCCCGCTACGTTCGTAGCGGAGATCGCTCTGCGCGGCTCGGCTGTGTTGTTGGGTGGCGGGCCTTCACTGGCAGGTGTTGCTGGGGCCGCTCGGACTCGGGGAGTCGTCGGGAAGCTGAAGGGTTCAGGAATCAGGGTGACAAGAGTGAGGCAGTTGCTGCTCGCCACGCGGCGCGTAATCGCGCTGCGATCTCACTCGAAGTGAACGAATCCAGTCCGGGCGCTGGAACGGTTGTTACGAAGTCGGCATTCCGAAGCGCGGCGTCGTAGGTGTGCGCGGCGGTGAGCAGCCTCGTGTGTTCTGTTCCCCCACGATCGCGCGCCAATCGAAGCTGGGCATGGTCGGGTGCTTCTGCGGCGGGTCGAGCGCGATGCGATACCCGCTTGATCCGCGCATCACGCCGTCGATGAGATCGATGCCAAGGAGGTCGGCATCGTGCACCACCATCGCTCCGAGCGCCGTCACGAGCTGGCTCTCCGTCCAAGTCGCGAGCACCGCGACGTGCCTGCGATACATCTCGTCAACCTTCTCGCGTGCGATCACCTCCGGCGTCATCGATTGCCATGCGCTCCGCGCGCGCCGCGCAAAACGGTTGGCGAGATCAGCTCGCATCGCCGTTGGCGCATCAGCACAGCGCTGGATCGCGCGCTCGACGAGCGCGCCGTACCTCTGCTTGAGATCGGCATCTGTCAGCGAGCCCGCGATGCGATCATCGAGCAAGGCTCGCTCAAGCAACGTGCTGGCAGCGACGTCGGCTCCCCAAAGATCAAATGCAAGTAGCGCGTCCGCGGCCGACGCGATCCGCTGGGCTGCCTTGCCATCCGACGGCGCGAGCGCCGACGTGCGAATAGCCCCACCGAGTTCGGTGATCTGCACTGCCATCCAATGCAACGGCATCGCGCCGCGCCGAGTTTCAAGGAAGACATCGGTGCGGTGTCCGAAGTCGTGACGCACAAAGGGCGGCAACGCATCGAGCCGCGCGACGAGTGCCGGCAGCGCTTGCTCCGCGCGCTTCGGATTCTCCATGTCCGACAATCGCACGGCATCGGCGAGATCGAGCCAACCCAAGGTCGATACCAGCGACGCTGGCGCAGCGGGCAACGGCTGATCCGGCGTCCATGATCCGAGCGTCGATCGCCACGCGGTGAGGTCGGAACTAATGTTGAAACGTTCGGCGGCTTCGGTGAAAAAGCCCCGGTACGTCTCGCACACAACGTCGGCTTCAGCCTGATTCATTGCGTCCTTGGCGGCGTCAGCGCGATGAGCGGGATCCTTGGCCTCGCGCAGCAGCGCGCGCTCGGCATCGCCCCATGCAGCGAGTTCCAGGAGCAAGCGATCGCGCGTTGCATCATCGAGCGGCGCGTTCTCTTCGTGTTTGCCATCGCCAAGAAGATCCGCGACGTCCGCCTGCGACAACGCCTGACGAATCCTCGCATCGAGGTCGCGTGCGCGGCGCTCGACGCTCCACTCGACTCCGCTCACCATGGCCCACGGGTCTTCGCGATCGGTATTGGAGATCACCGCTCCGTGCAGTAGCGCGAACTCCTCAGTGGAGCGGCCTTGAGCCACCGCTAGATCGAGGGCGTTCTGCAAAGCTTCTCGCGCCGGCTTCTCGACGTTGACGCTTGGAAACGGCGGATCTCCGCAAGCGCTGGCCCATCGCGCGATCGTCGATGCGGCGAGCGCGGCACGAGCGTAATCGCGCTGTCGAAGCGCGTTCCAGAGTTCGACTCGGCGGAACTTGATGACGTGATCGACGACTCCATCCCACGTAACCCCGGTGGGCTCCCACATCGGCGCCGTCGTCGCTTGCAGCTCGCCAAGCTTGATCGCGGGCAGTGACCGCGAGGCGGCTAGGCCACTCGTTGCTCTCGCTACGAACTCGCTCGACTGCGGCACAAGCGGATACCAGATCGCCAACACCATTCCGTTGGAACCCATGGTCCGACTGTCCGGCGACATCGTCGACTCAAGCGCCGCCTTTACGTCGCGCATGACTGCGAGCGCCCGCTGATTTGGCTTCGGGTCATCCGCGACCGCGGACACGCAGAGAGTCACAATCGCGAGAATTGAAGTGGCACATCGCATCGAATCGAAGTCTAACGCCCTCAACAGCGAGCCCATGTTCTTGCTTAACACAATGCTGGCGCAGATGACGCACACCGCGAGCAGGGCGGCCATGCTCGTGCCAAGCCACGCTTCGGCTATGCATGTTTGTCCGTCCCTCTCCGACAGGTGGGCGATCAAGAGCTCCTGTGGGGCGCGAGGCTCTGAATCCCTCGCCGTTTGATCGCTGGCGCGCGGCGGTGACCGTTGGGCGACGTGGCTGGAATCGATCCGTACTTCCGCTCACGCACGCGGAGCCTCCGTCGCACGATGCCTAACGGGCCTCACTTGGCGATGACCCCGAGTTCATCGAGAAGCGGTCGACCGGCCGGTCTGGTCTTGCGCGCGCGGATCGGCGGAATCGCGATCGCTGGCCCGACACCGCGATGCCAGGTGCCTGAGAGCGGCGTACGCCCCAGTTGCGCGCCGCGGGTGCGCCTCCTCTGCGGCCACTGTCTTATAACCCCGCTTCGTTCGACGCCAGCGGGGCTTCGAGTCAGCCCCGCGATGAACCGCGTGCGCGCAGATCCGCACCGCGCTTCTTCGGTTGGGCAGCGCCTCACCCCGTCCACGCTCCAAGCAGAATGGCGAGGTCAGCTCCATCCACCGCGCCGCTGCCGTTGAGATCACCGGGACCTGAGGTGTTCCATGCTCCGAGCATCATCGCGAGGTCGGCACCGTCCACGTGGCAGTTGCCGTCGAGATCGGCAGATGCACCGCTGGCGCCTTGGTCGCCCACCCCGAGGTCGCCCGCGCCGCAGTTGCTCAGCGACTGGACCCAATACCAGCGCTGCGCGCCAGCTGGAACATCGTTGTCGACGTATGGCGAACTGGCGTTCGTCGCGAGGATTCGCGCCGACTCCGCATTGGATGTCGCGCTGCGCCACAGCGCATAACCGGTCGCGTCGGGCACTGCAGCCCACGACACTGCAATGTCGGGGCACGCGGTGCCGTCGGTGGCGTCGACGGCTGTCGCCGATGGCGGTGTCGATCGCGAACCGAGGTCGCCCGTTCCAAGCGGGCCGAGTTCGCCGCAGCCACTCACGGTCCGCACAAAGAATCGATAGACCGTTTCGGGCACTGCGGAGCCGTCGAGGAACGGGCTCGCGCTATCGATCGAAACGAACACCGCGTCGTCCGGCAAGCCGCTTTGGCTCCGCCAGATCTCGTAACTGGCAGCCCCTGAGGCTGCGGACCATACGACGCTCACGCCCGTGCAAGAGGTCCCGTCGGATGCGACGACGCCGCTTGTTAGATTCGGAGCGAACGGCGCAAAGCCAGCGTCGATGCCATCTGCGGGATCGGATTCGCATCCACCCCGATATGTCGCCGTCACGGCGTAGTTCGTACTCACGCCGGGCACGGCGGTCGAGTCGAAATACGGGCTCGTCGCGTTGAGCGCGACCGGTACTGGAACGCCCGCAACATACCGATAGACGGTGTGTGAAAAGGCACCGCGTGCTGGCGTGAAAACCACTTCGACACCGCCGCAGACCGTGCCGTTCGATGCCACGATGCTTGATGGCGAGATCGGACCGAGGCATGCGACAGCGTTGACGAATCCGACGATCTGACCGACAGAGAACGTACCGAAGGTTGTGATACTTCCGTTGCAGCCGCCGACGGCGTTGCACATGATTCCACATGTCGACTGGCCGTTGCAGTGATCGGCATCGAGGTTGTGCCCGATCTCATGCGCTGTCACGAGAACGCGCTGGGCGAAGTTGTTGCTGTACTTCGACTGCGAGAGTGCGAACATCGAACTGGGGTTACAAGCGCCGGGGTTGAACGCGACACCGATCGTTGAGCCATCCAGATTCTTTCCCGTCATGAGGTGAACGAGGTCGCGGTTTATGTCAGCTTGGTTCGACTGCCATTCGCTGGACAACTGACCAAGGAGCAACGAGTGGTTAGTCGTCGTGTACGGGTCGTCGGAGGTCGTGCGGACCACGATCGCGGTCACCACGAATTGGAGATCGATCTCGGCCGCGTAGATCGCCTGCATCCCAGCAAGGACTGCCTCGATGTCAGCGACTGTGGTGTCGACCGAGCTTCCGTTTGAGACGAAGAACTCGAAGTCCGCGTCGAATGCGAGCTCGGTCATGCGGCCGCAATCGAAGCCTGCGACGCCCCCAGCCGACCCTCCAGGCGCCGATTGATTGGCACCTCCTGGGGGATCAAGCACCGCACAAAAGCCGGGCGGCATCGACAACGACGAGAGCGGCTTCGCGTCGTGGCCTCCAAGGCCGTCTGGCTGGATCGACCAGCCGTCGTCGCCTAGGAGAACAACCGCGCACAGGCCATCCTTCGTCATTCCTCCCTGAACGATGGAGTCTGGCGCGCCACGGATTCCACCTCGAAACGTGCGAGCTGGCTGGGCGGGCCGCTGAATCGACGCGTCATCGTCGGATGCGACCTTGACGACAAATGCATCCGATCGCGCAGACCAAGGACCGATGTCGACCACCATCGTGCCACTAGGCGCAGCGAACGAAAAACTCGTTGGCGCCATGCCAGCAGCGCGCTGGGCGGCATTCGGGATATCAATATGCTCGATCGAAGAAACAGAGGCTTCGACCGCCGTCGTCACTGCGAATGCAATTGCAAGCGAAAAGGAAATCATGGGCACCTTAGTGTTTGGAGTGAAGCAGCGACCCGAGCGCGTTGAGCCAGCAGGGCTCACATGGGTGTCGCCCGCGCGCGGCGTTATGCTAGCGCGCAATTGCGAATCGTTAGCGAGCGCGATCGCAGATGACGGGGCGGAGGTGGGGCGGATGCCTCGCGCGAGGAGTCCGGCAACGTATTCGCAGGTCGCTTGGCAAGACCGACCTCGCGCGATCCTACCGGGCGATCAAGGCTCGCTCACGGCGCGCACAAGGCGCTCGGCCACCTCTTCTCGCCGGGGCTCGCGATCTCACCCATTTATTTCGATAGCTAGTGTATCACCGCTCTGAAATCTGTGGGTAAAGATGCCACAGCTTGATTCGCGCCTCGTTGGTCATGAATCGCGCGTCGACGCGGGTGAGCGAGTCTCTCGCCGGTCGCATCGCCATCCTTGAGCTTTCGCCGTTACTGACGTCCGAACTCGGCAGCGCGGCGTCGCGCGACCGGCACTGGCTCATGGGCGGGTTTCCGGATGGCGGTGTCCTCGTTGCCCGCCAGTTTCCACACTGGCAAGAAAACTATCTAGCAGTCCGTGGCGAAAGTGCTTTGGTAGCGAGAACGAACAACGCTGGCTCAGATGCCCAACTGTAGAGTGGGAGCCGCGACGCAGCTTTATCCGCAAGATACGGCAAGTCGCGGCGACGCCGCAGATGAGCTATCAGGCTCGTTCGCAGCCCGAATGACTTTCGCCCGGGGCTGCTAGCGCAACTAACTTCCCGCGACCTTCCAACATGCGGCTTTCCCGGCTCGGCGCAGGTTGCGATGCGCTTCCTGCGAATGCTCGCAGCGTCACACGGTCAGACGTGGAACGCGTCCCGTCTTGGCTAGTCGCTGGTACTCTCGTACCCCACGGTCAACAGCTACCTCGACTACATGATCGGATCCTTCATGGTCCGGTCGCTCCAGCCGTAGCACGCCAATCAGCGGAAGCGGTTGGTGAATTCCCTGTCACCGGCCGAGTTCAGCCTGAAGCGCCCGAAGTCGCGCGAGCATCTCGGGTGGAGTGCTCGATGGCGCTTCACGGAGCGCTCCTCTGGCGAGCTCGTGCGACTCTCTGTTGCGTCCGACTTCGACCAAGGTTCGGCAGCGCACCTCCAGCGCTGCGACACCGATGTCGCTGGTTGACGCGACGCTCACGCTCGCGCCGGTGGCCGCAACAATCGCTCCATCGCGATCGCCCGTACCAGCCTTCGCGCGAGCGAGGGTGAGCAAGGCGCGCCCTACTCGGACATGCCGGTCACCCCATTGGAGTCGGAGGGTTGGGATCAGCGGCTCGAGAATCGTGATCGCCCCATCAAACCGCGACGCCGCGACGAGCGCTTGGCCGCGCGTGAGTCGCGCACTGATGTACTGCATCGAGTCCGGACCATCGCGCTCAAGCACCGCCCGCTCAACTTCCTCGGCGAGCGGTATCGCCTCGTTTGGTCGATCCATGGCGACCTTCTGAGCGGCGACAATTGTAAGAATCCCTGTGAGCGCAGGATGTTCGGCGGGAATGAGCGCGCGGGTTCGAATCACGACCTCGTCGAACATGTCGCTGGCACGATCGTGCTCACCGGACTTCATCAGGCTCTCCGCAAGATCGCGTTTGACGACGATCGTCTCGGAGTGCGCGGGCCCGAATCGCTTCTCGGTCGCCGCGACGACCTGCTCGAAGAGCGCGAGCGACTCCGCCTGCCGATCAAACTCGCCATAGATCTTCGCGAGCCCGCGCATCGCATCCAAGGAGATCGCCTCGCCGTCCGGACCAAGCGAGCGAGCGCGGGCCGCGATCTCTTCCAACTCAACGGTTCGTGCCGTCACGTCGATCGGCATCGGCGTGTGCTTGAGTCGCGCTCGCATGGAGATGGGATGCCACGGGCCTAACGTTGCGATTGCGTCCAATGCGTTCTGAGCCCGAAGCGAGACTGCGCCGACATGACGAATCGGATCGCCGAACATCGCCTCTGCAAGGTCGAGGCGCCAGCTAAGGATATGTTCAGGCGCTGGCGGATCGACCTGCTCCCGCATGGCGATTGCGAACTCGAAAGCTGTGATTGCTTCACTATCACTTCCGATGTGAGCGTAAGCGCCTCCGAGCGCGGCAGCGACATCTGCAAGGAGGAGGGGATCGTCAGCGAGAGCGGTGCGCATTCGCTCGTCGACGCGAGCGAGGAGTTCAAGGACCGTGACGTCGCGTCCACGCGCGACATCTGGGTCGAGCGAGCCGAGCATGTCGTCGAGGAGGAACGTCGAGACAAACTCGGCGCGCCTCGCCTCGCGCGTCGCAGCATCGCGCGCGACGATGGCGCCGGCGCGCCCTTTCAGCGCGAATCCAGTGCCAGCAATAATCGCGAGGGCCGCGGTCGCGGTGAGGACGCTCGCGACGCGGTTGCGGCGGACGAAACGCTGTCCTCGCCCCCACGCGCCTTGAGGCATCGCTCGCAGCGGCTCGTTTCGAAGCGCGCGATCAATGTCATCGGCGAACGCTGCTGCTGAGTCGCATCGCCCAGCGGGATCGACTGTCGTGGCGAGGGTCGCAATCGCGTGAAGGTCGCTGCAGAGCCGAGCGCCGCGCGCGAGATCCGCCGTTTCGGCGTCTTTCAACAGTTCTGCAAGCACCGAACCGAGGGAGTACACATCGGAGCGCACATCGGCGGCGCGAGTCGCTGTGCGGCGCTCGGGGCTCATGCATCTCGGCGTGCCAGCCAAGTCGCTGCGATTGCGGGCATCTGGATCAGCCTCGTCGATCGCGCGAGCAATACCGAAATCGATGAGGCGCAGCCGAGTCGTGTCGCCCTCGACACTGACCAAGATGTTCGATGGCTTCACGTCACAGTGAATAACCGCTCGCTGGTGCGCGTGATGCACCGCACGCGCGGCACGGGCGACGAGCGCGGCTCGCTCACGGACCGCGAGGCGATGCGAAGCGCAGTGGTCGTTGATGGCATTGCCGCGCACAAGCTCCATGACAACGAACGGCGATCCTTCCTCGGTCAGCCCTGCATCGAGGACGCGACAGATGTCCTCGTGGTCCATGCGAGCAAGCGCGTCACGCTCAGTTCGGAATCGCTCCGCAACGGCGCTCGCGTGCGATTGCATTTTCAGCAGCTTGATCGCCACATCGCGATCAAAGGGGTGAGTCTGCGTCGCCCGATAGACGACGCCGAAGCCTCCTTCGCCAAGGCGCTCCCGAAGCAGATAGGGACCGACGCGCTGCGGCGGAGCGCGCTCAACGATGGTCGACTTCGCCGGCGGTTTGTCGAGAAAGCCCTTTGCCGAGTCGTGTCCGCGCAGCAATCGGTCGACGGCATCACGAAGGTGGGTGTCGACACCGCAACGGCTGCTCAGGAACTCCTCACGCCTCTCTGGTGCGAGTTCAATCGCATCGGCGAGCGTCTCCTTCACGAGAGACCAATCAAGTTGAATCATGGTGCGCCGCCGGTACTTGTCTCTGATTCCGTCTCAAGCAGCGCGTCATGCAGCCACGCTCGTGCAAAGGCCCAGTCGCGCTTGATGGTGCGCTCGGTGCAGCCAAGGATTTTGGCGATCTCCGATTGCTCCAGCCCCGCAAAGAAGCGCAGGCGCACCACTTCGGCCGCACGGGCGTCGATTGTGGCGAGGCGATCGATTGCCTCGTCGAGCGCGCGCACGGTTTCAGGCTCGGTCGTTCGGGCAGCCTCGAGGACATCAAGCGACACGCGCTGTGACGCGCGCGGCGCTCCGCCGCGCTTCGCCCGCGATCTCGCCCGAGCGTGATCCACGAGAATACGGCGCATTGCGGTCGCTGCCGCCGCGTAGAAGCTCGCCCGATTGGTCCAATCTGGAGCCGTGTTCGGCGCTGGATCAGGCGTCAGCGAGCGAAACAGCCGGAGGTACGCCTCGTGCACGAGCGCCGTCGCACCGAGCGTGTGGTCGTTGCGTTCGTCCCGCATTTGGGCCCGAGCGAGACCTAACAGATCGCCGTTCACAGCGCCCAAGAGTGCGTCGCGCGCCGACTCGTCGCCGTCGCAAGACTCTCGAAGGAGCCGCGTAACATCGTGATTCTTCGGTCGGTCTGCGTCCGCGTGTTCGGATCGGTGTCCCACGGGCGTGCCTCGTTGGTGACGACGCACTGTGCCCGTGGGACGACGCGTTCCAACCGTCCGTCTTGCTCGCCAAATCGGTGGGGCTGCATGCGTCAGTTGCGGCATGGTCCCCACGCACCCAGTAGCGCACCGAGATCTTGGCCATCGGTGTCGCCGTCGAGATCGACGTCGCCGCCCGTGCCGACCGGTCCGTTTGTTCCCCAAGCACCGAGGAGCATCGCTAGGTCCTTGGCATCCACCGCGCCGTCGAGATTGATGTCGCCAGGGCGGGCGGATGGCAGTTGCGCCACGACGACGGCTGCGTCGCCGTTCGTGAATCGAATCGCCAGCGCGACATCGCCGCGATTGTTGATCGACGACCGTCGCCCGCTCTGCGGCCCGACGCCGAATTGCGGGGAGATCGTTTCAACGAGCCGCACGGGTTCGCCGTCGAACGAGAGGAATACACCAGTGCGGCCAACGTAGTGAATGTCCCCGTCAGGGTCGATGGTCCAGAAGCCAATGGTGTTAGTTTTATTGATGCCTGGACCGCGGACCTGGGCTCGAATCAGCGTCCACCCGGTGTCGTTCGTCGCAAACGCGGCGTAGTTGTCGAAAGAGGCAACATCATCGATCTCGACGCCAGCCCCGAAGCCATAGGCCCAGTCGCCTTCGCAGAGGAGCACGGCTGCCGCCTCGCCGGAGGCGACGCTCAGGATTGCCGAGTCCTCTGCGTCGGGTAGACCGAACGCGGCAAATCGTGCGGTGAAGATCGTTCTGCCGTCCCCGGAGGTGTTCGGGACTTGCGAGCCGATCGTCTCGTAGAACCCGAGCGGACCTAGATCGCCCTCGACTGCGAGCGAGCTGACCGTGTTCGCTGCGCCGCCCGATGCGTGCCAGATCGCCTGTTTCGCACCGGTGACGGTCTCGATCGGAGAACGGAACGCCGCTCCGCTGTCGCTCAGGCTCATGGTCCAGAAGTAAGGTGTTAGTCCGCCGAAGACACCACCCTCGGGTGTAGGATCTCCTTCCTTCGCGAGGCTCGTGACCGCCCCCGGCCAACCGCGCCAACGACTGCTGCTCACGTCGGTCGCGCCCTTCAGCGAGACGTCAAACGCGATTTGGCCATCCGAGCCGAGGAGCGGCATCGTGAATCCGAAGCCGTCGCAACTCGTGCCCGGAACGCCGGGAGCAGCGTTCCCCTCGCGAATGCCGAGTTGGAATCCACCAAACCATGTGAGGTAGAGGCCGCTGTCGTTTGAGACGTTGATGCCCGGCCCCATGAGTTGCACTCGGGTTGCAGTGAGATTGTCGTCGTTGAACGCTATGAGGTTGAGAAGCGATTTGAAGGTGACGCCGGGGCCAGCACCGTTGGCTGGACCACCAGGAATTGCGATGGTTTCGATACTGCCATTGACCATGCGAAAGATGCCAGAGTTGATCACCTCGTCACCCACGGGCGCAGAGAAGCCAACGTTTCCAGCATCGTTGAGATGCGGTGTGTAGTGGACGAAAGGAACTCGCCGAAGTGCTGGCCGCCGCTGTTCGGAACGGGATAGTCCTGACCGATGATGAACTGAATCACCTGCGGATTGCTGAACTTCGTCATCCATAAGCCGCTCTCGGCGATGGCGCCAGTTGTGTCGGCGCGGAAGGCGACTTGCCCGGAAGCGTTGAGGCTGACACCACTGAAGTTGAGGAAACTTCCGCCGAGTGAGCCGGGAGCGGCGTCTCCGGTTTCAGCGACGACGCGGAAGTCGTAAACGTCGGCGGCGGCGGCGAGCGACGCGACGGTCAAGGTCAGTGACACGAGGACGATGAGCGAGAGTCGAGTGGTCATAGGTGTTCCTTCGTGTGGAGGGTGCGTTGTGGTTGTGAGTCTGTTAGGTGCCGCGCGGACTCCGCGCGCCACGCGGCACGCCGAGATCTTGTCCGTCACCGACGCCACGAGCAGCGAGGCGACCGAGGACGAGCAGGTGACGGCGGGTCGACGAAGTACGAGAATCTCCCTGATTGCTGGCATCGGGTTCGCCGATGTCGGCGGGGCACTCCGTTGAGCCCGTCAGAGAGGGAAGGCGACGTTGCCCTCAGGCAGGGGACATCGATCCGGCAAGAATTTCGATTGTGCTCAGGATGCGCGCGGGATGAGAGTCATCCGTCTCGCGATGGCGAGAGCCCAAGCGCGCGGTCGTCGCTCGCGACTATCAGCGGGACGCAGCGGCTGCGACCGCAGCCAGTCCGCGGTCATCGTTCCGATGGCAGCCTGTGGCCAAAGTCATGTGGGCTGCACATCCTCGCCTGCAAAGCACTTTCACCACTCGCTGCTATCTGTTCAACGCGCCAGCCACTCGCGTTACTTCCGCCGCGACCTTCTTCGCCGCTGCGGCGTGCTTCTCGTCCTTCAGCGTTCCATCGGCGTTGAATGCTTCGTGTGCCTTCGCCAGAGCGAACTGCGTGGGTATGACGTGGACGCCGATATTCGAGAGCAGCGATCGGACAGCCACGAGGCCGCGCAGCCCGCCGAGCGCGCCGGGACTCGCCGACAGCAGTCCAGCGACTTTGCCCTGAAAGCACACAAGTGGCGATTCACCCGCCGCCGGGCGCGAGCACCAGGCGATCGTGTTGCAGAGGAGCGGTGACATGGAACTGTTGTACTCAGGGCATGAGAGCAGCAGTCCTTGGTGGGCCTTCATGATTTCCTTGAGCTTCACCGTGTTGGCAGGCAGCCCTTCACTCGCCTCCAGATCGCCGTCGTAGAGCGGCATGACAAACTCGCGGAGATCGATCACGGTGATCTCGGCGCCGACGTCGCGCGCGCTTGCCGCCGCGGCGCGGACGAGGAGTGCGTTGAAGGAAGCGCGGCGGGAACTGCCTGAAAATGCGAGGAGTTTGGTGGCGGGCATTCCGTGATTCTCGGGCAAACGAGCTCGCGCGTCCAACTGATTGCGTTGTAGAAACTCGAAGCGCGCCTGCGGGTACAACTCGGCTCATGCCGGATCGCGAACTTTCGCCACTTGCTCAGCTCCTGCGCTACGCGCGCCCGGAGCGACAGGCGCTCTGGCTCGCGACGGGGAGTTCGATCACGAACAAGCTGCTCGACCTCGCGCCGCCGTTTCTCATTGGTATGGCGGTCGATGTCGTCGTGGCGCAAGACAAGTCGTGGCTCGGTCGGATGGGCGTGCCCGACGTTGTGACGCAACTGTGGATCTTGAGCGCGATCACTGTCGTCGTGTGGCTGTTCGAATCGCTCTTTGAATATTGGCTCGGGATTCTCTGGCGGAATCTGGCGCAACGACTTCAGCACGCGCTACGCATGGATGCCTACGCGCATGTGCAGCGGCTTGACCTCTCGTACTTTGAAGATCGCTCGACCGGCGCGCTTGTCGCGGTCTTGAACGACGACGTCAACCAGCTTGAGCGTTTCCTCGACGGCGGAGCGAACGACCTTATTCAACTGTTCGTCACCGCGGTCGCGACGATCGCCACGTTCTTCTTTCTCGAGTGGCGACTCGCTGTGATCGCCATGCTTCCGCTGCCAATCGTGATCTGGGGGTCGCTCGCGTTTCAGAAGCGGATCGCGCCTCGCTACACCGACGTGCGCGAGAAGGCTGGGCTGCTGGCCTCGCAGCTGTCTGGCAACATCGCGGGCATTGCGACGGTGAAGAGTTACGCCGCTGAGAGCTTTGAAGCCGACCGCATTCGGGCCGAGAGTTTGGACTACGTCGCGGCGAATCGCGGCGCGATTCGCATGTCCGCGGCATTTGCGCCGCTCATCCGCATGGTGATCGTGATTGGCTTCACGACCACGCTGCTCTACGGCGGCATACTAACAATGCGCGGCGAACTCTCTGTTGGCTCGTACTCATTGCTCACGTTTCTTACGCAGCGGCTGCTCTGGCCCTTCACGCGACTCGGGCAGGTACTCGACCTCTACCAGCGCGGTATGGCGAGCGCGGCGCGCATTTTCGATCTTCTCGCAACGAAGATTGCAGTGCAGGACGGCGCTCGCGCGCTTGACGTCAACGAGGTGCGTGGCGAACTGGCGTTTCGCAGCGTCACGTTCAGCTACGTGCCTGGTCACCCAGTGTTGCGCGACGTGTCGCTCGCGTTTCCAGCGGGCAAAACTACTGCGATCGTGGGTTCAACCGGCGGTGGGAAGACGACGGTCCTGAAGCTGCTTCTGCGGCTCTACGACCGCGGCGCGGGGACCTGCGAACTCGCGGGTTCGCTCACGCTCGACGGCATCGAACTGCGTGAACTACGCCTTGAGGAACTGCGCCGGGCGATCGCTGTGGTCAGTCAAGATGTCTTCCTATTTCACGGCACCGTCGCTGAGAACATCGCGTATGGTCTCGTCGGTTCCCTTGACGGTCAGCGTCTTGCAATTGTGCCGCGCGACAAGATCATCGAGGCTGCCCGACTCGCCGAAGCGGAGGAGTTCATCATTCGTCTGCCGAAGGGCTACGAGACTCTTGTTGGCGAGCGCGGTCAAAAACTCTCAGGTGGTCAGCGTCAGCGCGTTGCGATGGCGCGGGCGATCTTGAAGGATGCGCCGGTGCTGGTGCTCGACGAGGCAACGAGTTCGGTCGACAACGAGACTGAACTAGCAATCCAACGATCGCTGGCGACGGTTTGCCAAGGGCGAACGACGATCGTGATCGCGCATCGGTTGAGCACTGTCCGTCACGCCGATCGCATCTACGTTCTCGACGAGGGTCGGGTCGTTGAAGAGGGAGCGCACGACGAACTCGTGGAGCGCGATGGACTCTACGCGACGCTGTGGAAAATACAGACCGGCGACGGCGTGGTGGTGTGAGCGCGACGCGAGGCTGAGAGACCCGTCACGGCGCAGGCACCGGCCGCGCTGCCCACGCTGCGATGACGGCGGCTTCCTTTTCGCGACTGAGTCCGGCACCCGGCCCGCGCTTGCCGAGTTGCCCGAAATCGAAATCAGCTGGGCGATACTTGGCGAACCACTCGGCGGTGTCGTGCGCTGTGTTCGCGAGCGGGCGAAACGTGAGTCCGACCGAAATGGCGCGAGCGTTCTTCATGCGTGTGCCGCCGACGCCGCCATCTTCTTGCGGAATCCACAGCGGCAAGCCCATCCATGGTGTGACCTGCTGTTCCAGTAAGAACTTCTCGTCGATCGGTATCCATTCGACTCTCGCGCTCGTCGTCGCACGGATGCCAAACAGGAATTCGTTGAGCGTCATTGTCCCATCGGGTCCGAGTGCGTTGTAGGTTCCCGCGTGTCCGTCGGCGGCGAGGCGCACCATCCAGTCGCCAAGGTCGCGTACGTCGATCCACTGCATGTAACTCTTCCACTGGTCCTTCGGCACCGGCAGAATCACTTTGAGGCCGCGCGCGATGCGCACCGGCCAATAAGTAAATCGATCCGTCGGGTCACCGGGGCCGACGAGGAGGCCCGGGCGCACGATCGTCGCGCGATCCGCAAACACATCGCGCACCGCTTGTTCACACAGCGCCTTGAGCGGGCCGTAGGTCGCGCCGCCGACCTTCTCATCCGTCGGATCGGACATGGCACCGACGGGTGAGTCTTCATCGATGTCGCCGCTAATGTCGGGATACACGGAGATCGTTGAAACGAAGATGTACTGGCGCGTTGCGCTCTTCAAGAGCTCAGCCGACGCTCGCGCGATGCGCGGCACGTACGCGGAGTTATCGATCACGGCGTCCCAGGTGCGACCGCTTTTCACGGCTTCCTCAAGCGCCTTGAGGCCTTCGCCCTCCTTCGGGTCGCGGTCGCCGCGGATCTCCTCGATCTTCCAGCCCTTCTTCCCGACTAGTTCCGGATTCGACTTGCCGCGGTTGAACACGGTGACTTCGGCACCCTTCGCGAGTGCCGGTTCGATGGTCTCGGGTCCGAGGAATCCGGTTCCGCCGAGGATCAGGAGCTTGAGCGGTGCTGCCGTCATGGCGGCGTTCTACCACGGCGCCGCAGCGCCGATGCAAGTTGGTCGTGCCCGCGCTCGATCAGAACGATTCCACTCTGGGCGGCGCCGCTCTTCGCTCGGAACCTTTCGAAGACTTTGGTCGGCATGCTCTCGAGTCTCGGTTGGGTGCTGCCTTCGGCCGACACACGGGAAGAGGCGGACGCGCTCTCCGGAGCGGATGCCGCCGCTGCGGCGGTCGTGCCGTTCAGCCAGCCGGGACTCGTGGCGACTCCACGCGGCTTCGTAACTCTTGTGCTCGTGTCGCGCTTCGCGAGAAAATCATCGACTTGCCTGTGAAATAGAATCCGACGGGCTCCCAACGACGATCGGTTCACCGACCATGCGCGAGTCTCTGTCTCTTCACGAGGCTCTATCCAAGGACTCCGATCATGCTCAATTCTGCTGTCGTTAGCGCTTGGCTCTGGATTCATGTCGGCGTGTTGCTCGTGGTTGTCGCGTACGCCGCGTGTGGGAGTGCGTTCCTGCCCACGGCGTCCGAGCGCGGACGCGAGATCCTTGCACGATCACCAATACGAACGTTGCTGATCGGGCTTGCTATGACTGTGCCGATCATGCTGGTGGCGATTGTGCTCATGAACCTGCCGAACGGCGCAGTGAAACTCGTGGGCACGGTTATGGCTGTTTCGTGGTTGATGATTGGATTGGTCGGCCTGGCACCGCTGGCATTGCACGTCGGTGCGCGCGGTGACGCTGGACCGATCCGTTCAACAACCGTGATGCGCGGCGGGGCACTCATCGCCCTAACCTGGATGCTTCCAGTCGTTGGCTGGTTTGTCGCGCTGCCGCTCACGCTCGCCTGCGGTGCGGGTTGCTTGCTCTTATCGCTGCGGGACGGGCAGCGCGGGACTCCAGCCGCGATTCTGACTTCCGGTGCTCCGATCGGATGACTTCATCATGCGCAGCACCCGCCGTCAGTTCGTGCAGTCGGTCGGACTAACGTTCGCCAGCGCTGGCGCTTTAGTCGCGCTCGGCTTGACGGGCTGCCGACGGCTGGAAGAGCAGATCGCCGATCTCGCGCTCGGCGACGAAGACGGTGCGATCAGCGTGCCACACGGTGACTCGATCGATGAGGTCGCGCATCTGCTCAATCGAGTTTCGTTCGGGCCGCGACCAGGCGACCGCGCGCTGATCGAACAGAGCGGAGTCGACGCGTATCTCGCCGCGCAGTTGCAACCGAGTGTGATCGACGACACGCGTTGCGACTGGCGCGCCGCAGCGATTGAGCCGCTCAGCGAAGCGCGTGCTGAGCTCTACGAATTTGCGCCGGAAGAGATCCTGATTGCGCTGGGGCGTTCTCGCGTGGTGAGGTCGGTCCATTCGAAGCGTCAACTCCTCGAAGTGATGGTCGAACTTTGGTGCGACCACTTCAACATCGTCGTGCAGAAGGGCGAATGCAAATGGATGCGCGTCGCTGATGAGTTCGAGGTCATCCGACCGAATGCGCTTGGGAGTTTTCGTGAGCTCGTACGCGCCAGCGCGACAAGCCCCGCGATGCTGATTTATCTTGACGGGCACGACAACAAAGTGGCGCAACCTGGCGATCGGCCGAACGAGAACTACGCCCGCGAGCTGCTTGAGCTGCACACGCTCGGAGTCGATGGCGGATACACCCAGCGCGACGTTTTTGAGGCGGCGCGTTGTCTCTCGGGTTGGACTTACGGGCATGATTTCTGGCGCGGTCGCGTCTCTGAAGTGGCGTTCGACCCTAAGCGGCACGACAGCAGTGCGAAGGAAGTGTTAGGTGTCGAAATTCCCGCCGGTGGCGGCAAGGACGACATCGAGCGGCTGCTCGACATCGTGTGCTTCCATCCGTCAACGGCAACACACGTTGCACGGCGCATGTGCCGCACGTTCGTCGCCGATCCGGCACCGAGGTCAATCGTGACGACGGTGGCCGATGTGTTCACTTCGTCACGCGGTGATATTCGTTCGTCGCTCAAGGCACTCTTCGCGAGTACTGAGTTCGGTGCGTCGCGCGGTGTGCTTTTGAAGCGACCGTTCCGCTACGTCGTGAGCGCGCTGCGCGGCACTGCGGCCGAGACCGACGGCGGCGTCGCGATTCTCGACGCGTTGCGCCGCATGGGACATGCGCCGAGTGAGTATCCGACGCCCGACGGCTATCCGCTTGAAGCGGAACCTTGGATGGGCTCGCTCTTCTGGAGATGGAATTTCGCCGCAGATCTCACCCGCGGCGCCATCGATGGCACGCGGGTGAACGCGACCGAACTCGTCAAGCGCTGCGGCAACCAGACAGCCGCGATCGCGCATCTCTTTGGCCGGGCACCGACTGAGCGCGAGCGCGACGCGATTCTCGCGGTCTCCGATCCCCTGGCGCTGGCGCTTGCGGCACCAGCGTTCCAATGGCACTGATGGTGACTTACATGCGCATTGCTCGCACCGATTTTCTTGACGTTCAACCGATACATGATCGCGTGCTCGTCGTCGTCTTTCTGCGCGGTGGGGCGGACGGTCTTTCGATCGTGCCTCCATACGGCGACGATTCGTACTACAGCGCCCGGCCCACGCTCGGCGTCGCGAAGTCGAAAGTGATTCGTCTCGACGATCGCTTCGGCATGCACGAGTCGCTGCGTCCGCTCATGCCGCTCTGGGAAGCGGGGGCCCTACGAATTGTGCACGGCGCAGGCACCGCGGACACATCGCACAGTCACTTCGAAGCGCAGGACTATCTCGAGCACGGCGGCGCAACTGGCGCAGGTTGGATTGGTCGCTGGCTCCGAGCCCGTCCGAATGCAGTGGGACCGCTCGCGGCGATCGCAATCGGCACGACGCTACCCGAGTCGTTGCGCGGCGCGCCGGGTGGCGTTGTGATTCAGCGCGTCAGCGACTTCCGACTTGTCGGTGATGATCCGTCGCTACTCGCCGGTCTCTCCACGCTGTACGCGGATCATGGCGGTGCGCTGGGTGAGACTGCACGCGCCGCGCTAGAAGCTGAAGCTCGCCTGCGCACGCTTCGCGCGATGCCCGAGGCAGCGACGAGCGCGTATCCCGACACGGTCCTCGGCCGCGGTCTGCGCGAGATCGCGCGGCTGGTGAAGTCGGACACGGGACTCGTCGTGACGACGGTCGATGCGGTGGGCGGTGCGCTCGGCTGGGATACGCACTTCGTTCAAAGCGAAGCAATTCGTCCGCTCATCGACGACCTTGGCAGTTCGATTGCGGCGTTCCGCGAAGACCTTGGAGCTGATGCGAAGCGCGTGACGATCGTTGCGATGACTGAGTTCGGTCGGCGCGTCGCCGAGAACACGAGTCTCGGAACCGATCACGGCGGCGGCTCGGTCGCGTTCGTCATTGATGACGCGCCGCCCGGTGGAGCCGGAATCACGTGCGGATGGACGAGCCTCGACGCCGCGCAGCTCACTGGCCCGGGCGATGTTCCGGTGACGACGGATCTTCGCGAGGTGCTCTCCGAAATCGTCGCGCGACACGATCCGAGCGTCGACGTGCGCCGGATGTTCGCGAGCGATGCCGCAGCCGCCCGCCGCTCTCCGCGACGCTGTTGTAACTCGCCGATGTGTACTCACACGTGAGCTGTTCGGCTGAAGTGTCGGCGCAGATTGCACCCGCTCGACACAAGCTGTCGCGCGGAGATTGGGCGACAAACCCCGTTATCGGCGTGTGCTAACGCAGGTAACGGGTACAAACGGCTTGGGTAATCTCGTCGACAGACCGCTTCGGAACACCGTTTTCATATCGGTTCGATTGAAGCCGATGCAGCGAACGCGTCGGGGGTGCTGCACGCGCTGGGCACGGGTACTCAGGGGGATCGATTGCTTCATGCCTTCATGCGGATTGTTGCGCTTCTCCGACGTGAGTCGGACGGTAGTCGCGCTGCCAAGTCGAGCGCCGCGCCAGCTGCGAATGGCGGGGAACCGCGGTTCGCAATGGACACGTTCGAAGCACGCATTCTGATGTCAGGAACATCCGGCGACGACACGCTGGTCGGCACTGAGGGTAATGACACCATCGATGGACTGGCGGGAAACGACACGATCTCGGGCGGCGGAGGAAACGACACTCTATTCGGTGGGGCTGGCGACGACAGTCTATTCGGCGGCGCGGGCAACGACACGCTGAGCGGCGGACTGGGCGACGACACGATCGACGGCGGCGCAGGCACGGATACGGTGTCGTACGCATCGGCATCGGGCGGCACGACGATCAACCTAACAACCGGCGCTGCAACGGGCGCTGATGGAAGTGACACGATCCTGAACGTCGAGAACGTGACGGGCTCGAACTTCGACGACACGATCACGGGTAACGCGGGCAACAATGTGCTTGGCGGCGGCGCAGGTAACGACACGATCGACGGCGGGGCAGGCAACGACACGATGACGGGCGGGGCGGGCGTCGACACCTTGAGCTTCGGAAGCGCAACTGCTGGCGTGACCGCGAGCATGGCGACAGGAACCGCCAGCGGCGCGGGCACCGACACGTTCAGCGGGTTTGAAAACCTGACCGGCTCGAGCTTCAACGACACGTTGACGGGCGACGCGAACGCGAACGTGCTGAGCGGTGGCCTCGGCAACGACACGATGTCGGGCGGCGCAGGCGACGACACACTCGACGGAGACGCCGGCAACGACACGCTGACCGGCGGTGCTGGTAACGACGTGTTAGTCGGCGGTGCTGGCACCGACACCGCAAGCTACTCGGCAGCGACAGGGGCGGTCGACGTGAACCTGTCAAGCGGCACCGCGACGGGCGCGGACGGCAGCGATACGCTCAGCGGCATCGAGAACGTGACGGGATCGAGCTACAACGACACGCTGGTCGGCGACGCGGGGGCGAACGTGTTTTTCGGCGGCGCGGGCAACGACACGCTGAGCGGCGGACTGGGCGACGACACGATCGACGGCGGCGCAGGCACGGATACGGTGTCGTACGCATCGGCATCGGGCGGCACGACGATCAACCTAACAACCGGCGCTGCAACGGGCGCTGATGGAAGTGACACGATCCTGAACGTCGAGAACGTGACGGGCTCGAACTTCGACGACACGATCACGGGTAACGCGGGCAACAATGTGCTTGGCGGCGGCGCAGGTAACGACACGATCGACGGCGGGGCAGGTGCTGACATGATCAGCGGCGGCGCAGGCGACGACACGCTGCGAGTCTCCGCTGATGGAACGTGGAGAGGTAGCGCGTACAACGCGGGCAGCGTTGGCGTCGCGGGCAGCGGGCAAACCAGCTCAATTAACAGCTTCGTCAAGAGCCTCGACCAATTTGATGGCGGCGCGGGATACGACACGCTGCAAGGCACCTCGGGAAATGACGCGATTTTCCTCGACGACAACTCCTCCACCGCGCGCCTCGCGAACATCGAGTACATCGACGCCGGTGCTGGCGACGACGTCGTAGATCTCACCTCGAGCCGATTCTCGTACGGCGACGTCACCATCAGTGGCGGCTCGGGGAACGACACGCTGTGGGGCAGTGCTGGCAACGACACGATCGATGGCGGCACCGGCGCGGATAGACTGGACGGCGGCGTCGGAAACGACATGTTGCGGGGTGGAGCCGGCAACGACGACATTCGCGGCGGCTCGGGCACCGACACGGCCGACTATTCCGACGCCACGTCGAGCGTGACTGTCAATCTCACGAACCAGACCGCGAGTGGCGGCGCAGGTTCGGACACGCTGAACAGCATCGAGAACGCCCGCGGCTCCGACTTCAACGACACGATTCTCGGTGACGCTGGCGACAACGTACTCGATGGCGGCGCTGGCAACGACTCACTGCGCGGCGGCGCGGGAAACGACACGCTCATCGGCGGTGCCGGAACTGACACCGCCGACTACTCGGACGCGACGAGCTCGCTGCGGGTCGACCTAACTTTGACGAGCGCCCAAGACACCGGAGGCGGAGGGGTTGACACCCTGTCCAGTCTCGAATCAGTCGTTGGCGGAGCAGGGGACGACACCTTTGTGCTAAGCGCGCCGACCTCGGGAGCGACTTACACGATCGACGGAGGCGGAGGGACGAGCAACGTCATTGATCTCTCGCAGTTCTCGAGTTCGCAAGCCGACTTCCACGCAGGTGCTGGCCATCTCACGGTGACCGGCGCCGACGGCACGACGTTTCATGTCGACTACGCGCACGTGCAATCGATCGTCTTTTCCGACGGCGCCATCGACGCGACAAACTTCGCGCCGCAGGCGGATGCAGGAAGCGACTTCGCAGCGGCGGAAGGCGGGATAGTGACCCTCAGCGCTGCGGGCAGTTACGACCCAGAAGGATCGCCAGTCACGTATGCGTGGACGCAAACGAGTGGTCCAAGCGTCACGATGTCCGGCGCGGACGGCGCGACACCGAGCTTTGCCGCGCCGAACATGGCTGCGAACACAAACCTCACGTTCCAGGTCGCTGTCAGTGACGGGTCGAACACGACGTATGACACCGTGACGATTACGGTCAATGCAG
>Ga0163146_10000339_pt1 | contig 65963 bp, 57 predicted proteins | sample OliLakLV19MP7G1_FD_148648 | JGI IMG/M metagenome (GOLD analysis project Ga0163146, IMG submission 148648) | Freshwater microbial mat bacterial communities from Lake Vanda, McMurdo Dry Valleys, Antarctica - Oligotrophic Lake LV.19.MP7.G1 | ecosystem: Environmental > Aquatic > Freshwater > Lake >... | reverse complement strand
GCCGTGGGTGCCGCCGGAGAAACGTCCGTCGGTGATCAATGCCACATCCTTGCCCAGGCCACGGCCCATGACGGCGGCGGTCGGCGAGAGCATTTCCCGCATGCCGGGACCTCCCTTGGGTCCTTCATAGCGGACGACGATCACATCTCCTTTTTTGATTTTCCCGGCCAGGATCGCGTTCATCGCCGCAGGTTCGGAGCCGAATACTTTGGCCTTGCCGCTGAAGTAGTTTCCTTCCTTGCCGGAAATTTTGGCCACGGAGCCGCCGGGGGCGAGGTTGCCGTAAAGCACGACCAGATGGCTGTCCTTTTTGATTGGGTTATCCAAAGGTCTGATGATGGTCTGCCAGGAAGGGTAGGGTTTTACGTCCTTCAGATTTTCCTCTAGTGTCTTACCAGTCACAGTAATACACCCGCCATGAAGGAGGCCGGCATCGAGGAGTGTTTTCATGAGCGGCTGAACGCCCCCGATGGCTATCAGCTCCGACATCATGGCGCGTCCGCTGGGTCGGAGATCCGCCAAGACGGGAACTTTTTTACCGATACGGGTGAAGTCGTCCAATTTCAGTTTGACCCCGGTGGCGTGGGCGATGGCGAGGAGGTGAAGCACGGCATTGGTGGAGCCGCCCAGGGCCGTGACCATGGTGATGGCGTTCTCAAAGGCCTTGCGTGTCATGATGTCGTGCGGGGTGATGCCCAGCGCGATGAGATTCAAGACGGCGGCACCGGCTTCGCGGCAATCCTTTTTTTTGTCTTCGCCCACGGCGTTTTGGGCGGAGCTGCCTGGCAGGCTCATGCCCATGGCTTCGATGGCGGAGGCCATGGTATTGGCCGTATACATGCCGCCGCAGGAACCGGGCCCGGGAATGGCGCAGATCTCGACTTCCTTGAGTTCCTGAAGGCTGATCTTGTTGTTGGCGTGGGCGCCGACCGCTTCAAAAACGGACACCACATCCACGTTATGCTTGACGTTGTTCCTGATCAGGCAGCCGGGCAGAATGGTTCCGCCGTAGACGAAAACAGCAGGGCGGTTCAGGCGGGTGATGGCGAGCATACAGCCGGGCATATTTTTGTCGCAACCGCCGATGGCCACCAGGCCGTCCAGGCATTCGCAACCCATAACGGTTTCGATCGAGTCGGCGATGACTTCACGCGAAACGAGGGAATATTTCATGCCCTCCGTGCCCATGGAGATGCCGTCGGAGATGGTGATGGTATTGAAAATGACGCCTTTTCCACCAGCCGCGTTAACGCCGGCTTCGGATTCCTGGGCCAGCTTGTCGATGTGCATGTTGCAGGGAGTGACCATGCTCCAGGTGGAGGCGATTCCGATCTGATTTTTCTTGAAATCTTCTTCCTTGAAGCCAACGGCGTAAAGCATGGCTCGGCTGGGGGCGCGTTCCACGGGATCAACGAGAATGGAGGACTGGGCACGATGCAGGGAGGAATTCTTTTTGGACATAAAAGACTATATCAGCAAACTTCCCAAAAACCACAAGACGCTACTTTTGGCAGGGCCAGGGCGACCGGTAGAGTTTGCTTGCAAAGCGACGCTTACAATGGGATTCTATCCTTATGCCAAAACCTGAATTCAGCCAGGATAACACTACCTCCAAAGCCGCCAAAGTCGGGCCTATTTCTCTTTCCCTCCTCCTCCATTTGGCATTAATTCTGGTCATAGGCGGCGCTGTTGTCACCGATCAGCTCATCCCAAAAACCAGTTTTAAACCGGCCATCCTTGGCGAAAGCTTTGACCAGATCACAGATACCGCCGTGGATCCAGAGGAAGCACTTGCGGATCCTTCGGGTGGTTCCAGTTTGGAGCTACCCTCCGAAGCCCCTGAGATGCCGCAAAGCAATACTTCTGATAGTACGATGGATGTGATGACCACTCTTTCCAACAATTCCCCGATCACTTTCTCCACTTCCACCACGCCTTCTCTGGGAATCAAACCAGGTGGCGGGCAGGGCGGCACAGGCCAGGGAAGCGGAAAAGGATCGGGGAAGGGTCCTGGTATCGGGACCGGCAACATCTTTGGCCGTGCTGCCGCCCAGGTGGGCGACCTGGAAGGAACATTCTACGATCTCAAGCAGGATTCCAAAGGTAAAAGCCTGACCTTTGATCTGCCCAGCTATCATAAAGTGGTCAACGAATGGAGTTCCAAAGGAATGAAGGAACGTGTGGTTGAATCGTTTTTCAGTCCCGAAACCAAACTGTTCGCCCCCCAGTTTTTCTTCCCACTGATGTCCGCCAACGAAGGACCGAAACATTTCAAAGTGGGCGACAAGGTCAAACCCAGTTTCTGGCTGGTTCACTACAAGGGGAAGGCTGCTGCCCCTTTCAGCGGACGTTTCCGTTTCATCGGCCGGGCGGGTGAAACCCTGATGGTTCTCTGGAACGATAAACTCGTCCTGGACGGCTCTCACAGTTACATGAGAAACGACAAAGCCTCTCCTTCGTCCTCCTGGAAATCCCGGGACAACGAAGACAAGTATCCGGCCTTTAATTCCGGCGCCTGGGCCAAAACAGAAACCCTGGTTTTTGGCGACTGGATTCAGGTCAATGCCGGAGAACAGGTTCAGGTGGACATCATTATCGGGGAACGGGGCGGCGGCGATTTTTACACCTTCCTGCTTTGGGAGGGGCCGGGAGCCCAGGGCGTTAAAGATCAAGCCACCGGAATGATGGCCTATCCGATCTGGACCACATCCTTTGTCCAAGCCGATGTGCCGGACTACAAGCCCGGTAGCCAGGGACCTCCTACCCTGCGAACACTTGAAAATTGACCTTTTCTAGCCCTTGAGTGCAATAAGTTCATAACCGGGGATTGCCATCCCGGCAGAGCTATTCATCATCATGCGCCTGTGGAATACCTCATCCGTCTATTTGCCAAAGCGGGCCGTTTTTTCGCTCGGACCGCTGTGCGCTTTTACTATAGCCCCATCGTCATTCAGAACCCCGAACGCATCCCCGCCAAAGGCGCCCTTCTGGTTACGGCCAACCATCCGAACTCCCTCCTCGATCCGGTTCTGATCGGATTGACGGTCAAACGGCCCGTCCACTTCCTGGCCAAGGCCCCCCTTTTCAGCATCCCCGTTTTCGGACGTATCCTGAAAGCTTTCGGCATGATCCCTGCCTACCGCAAAGTGGATGAAGCGGCCGAAGTCAAAAACAATATGGCCTCCCTTGGCGCCGGAGTGGATGTCCTTAAGCGTAGTGACGTGTTGGGCATATTTCCCGAAGGAAAAAGTCACGACGAACCCAAGGTTGACCAGGTCAAAACCGGTGCCGCCCGCATGGCGGTCGATGCCTATGAAAAAGGTATGACCCGCCTTGCTGTCCTGCCCATCGGATTGAACTACGAACAGAAAGATCGTTTCCGTTCTGCCGTCTGGGTCACCATCGCCGAGCCAATCACAATGCATGAGTGGATGCAGAATGCCCCGACGGATTCGCGGCAGGCCATGCGCGAACTTAACCGGGAAATCGACCGTTCCCTGAAACAGGTGGTCATTCATCTGGAAGATCCCGCCCGGTTGGACTTGTTGCGAAATCTGGATTCCCTCCTACAGGATGTGCAGGAGCCTATCACCGGGATTTTGCGCCGAAAAAATATCGCGGAAGCCATTAATCATTTTCTCCGCGAAGATCCTGACCAGGTGGAACCCCTGGCGGCCAAGGTGAACGCTTTTTCCGCCAAACTCCAGTCCCTGGGTCTGAGTGCCGACCTGCCTCTTTTCCGTAAAAGCAATCTGGGACTCTTCTGGCAGTTGTTCCGTGATGCGCTCTGGCTGTTGGTCTGGCTTTTCGTCGCGCTGGCCGGAACCCTCTATTATCTGATTCCTTTCGGCATTGTCCGCCTCCTGGGTCTCCGCCTGAACAGCCCTGGCAACATGACCACCGCCACCACCAGGCTCTGCCTCAGCCTTCCCCACTACCTGGTCTGGGCTGTGTTCACCTGGTTTGCCCTGCGCCTCTATTTCCTGCCCTGGGTGGCCTGGACCGTCACGACAGTCATGCCTTGGGCCGGTATCGTTGCCCTTTCCTATTGGCCCACCCTGATCCGGAGAACCCGGGGTTGGTTCCACCAGATCCGGCTTCTCTGCAACAAAGAGAAGACCTTCGCCCTCCGTCAGGAATACTCACTTCTCAAAGAAGAACTCCAGGCCCTGGATCAAAGCTTCTCGCAGAAACAACCCGGCCGCCGCTTTCAAACCCCCGAAGCACTACCCGCCTGGTGGAACCTGCCCCGTATCGCTTCTGTCACAGCTCTCCTTCTAGCTGCCGTCTCCACCTATGTAGTCTTCGCCCTGCCCCAGGGCCGCCCTCTGAAACTGGAACCCGGAACCGCTCCGGCCTTAATCCAAGAGCCCGGCCCCGGCTTCCTCACGAAACTCGAAAGCGATGAGCGCAGTTTTCTAGATCTTCTCGAGGGACTTCAATCCCTGCGGAAGAGAAGCGCGGAGCTCGAGGAAGGATTCAAGAACGGGCAGCGCAACTTTTATAAACAGGAGGACAACGACGCCATCCGGGCCCAGATGCTCAGTTACCTGAACCATCGCAACGCCCTCTTCCGCCTGATCTGGAGATACCAGAACGCCCAACAACTGGGCGATCCCCGACTCCGCGGCAGGGCCGAACTTCTCCAATATGCCGCCGCTGCCGTTCTCTTCGAAAGCTCCACCCGTTTCATCGACCGCTTTTCCGGCCAGCCCGAACTCATCCGCAAGCTCAACGAAGCCGAACCCCTTTGGAATGTCCCGCCCAACCTTTACGACGACATCCGGCGCAATCTGATCCATCCGGAAAACCGCACCCGTCTCGAACAGGCCTGGGCCTATTATCTATCGCGCGAAAACGATTACAAGGAAATGGGCCTCTGGACCGAAGCACCTTACGATCAACTCCACCTAAGCATCCGTGCTGCAGCCCGCAATACCACCGCCTTTGGCAACAGTCTCTGGCCCCAGGGGATTTCATTGCTGCGTGATATTGTGCAGGTCGGACTCCGGACCAAATACGAGGCCGGCAGCATGGTTTCCTGCTGGGTTGGGGACACCAGGATCCGCGCCCCGCGCGAAGGCAAGTCCCTTATCCGTCCTGAACAGCTTGAGGAACTGCGCGGCAAACTTCAACCGGGCGACATTCTCCTCGAGCGCCGCAACTGGTTTCTTTCCAACGCCTTCCTGCCCGGCTACTGGCCCCATGCCGCCCTTTACGTCGGGACACCGGAGCAGATTGAAAAGCTGGGCATCAAGGACGATCCCCGCGTCAAAAAAGCCTGGGACTGTTTCCTGAAATCAGACGCCGCAGGCCATCGCCACGTCATCCTGGAATCCATGAGCGAAGGCGTGGTCTTTTCCAGTCTGGAACATTCCGTCGGGGGGGCCGACTCGGTCGCCATCCTCCGCCCACGCCTCCAATCCTATCAATCCAAAGAAGCCATCATGCGCGCCTTCGGCCATCACGGAAAACCCTACGACTTTGACTTCGACTTCTTCAGCACGGACAGACTGGTCTGCACAGAACTGGTTTTCCGTTCCTACGACGGCTTTCTGGAATTCACGCTGGTGGACATCCTGGGACGGAAAACATTGCCAGCCCTGGAAATTGTCCGTGCCTTTGAAAAAGATCGTGGTGAAAAGAAACCCCTGCTCGAATTCATTGCGTTTCTGGACGGGGACGAAGGTATCGGCGAAGCCGTCTTCGCCGACGAAGCTGCGCTACTGGGCACACTTCAGCGTCCGGCCCTGACATGGTTGCAATCCTTGGCGAAACAATAGAACAGGAAGAGATCCAAGCTTGACCGGAACCGCTTCGACATGTCGCGGGAGATACCCACTTTCCCTTGTTGCGCAGGCAGGGGTGCTTGCCATCTTTAATACATGGGCACGGACGAGTTGATCCAAGCAGGCGAAGCTGCTTAGTGAACAGGTGCTCCGCCTTCACGAAAATTCCCTGCGCCTCTTCAGCGGTTCCCCGGGCATACGCGATCAAGGTTTGCTTGAAGGCGGCGTCATACAGCCCCGGAACAATTACTTTTACGGCGGAGCGGATCTTTTTTGAATTGCCGCCGCCTGGGCTTACCATATCGCAGAAGCACAGACTTTTCTGGATGGCAACAAACGGATAGCCATCGCCGGAAAGCGTTTGGACAAGGAAGGCCTCTCCCGGTTGTTCCGGGGCCTTTTCCAAACGCCCTGGGTTTGTTACCTAACAACTTCAGCCTTTTAGGATTTCAACGTTTCAGTATTTTTCCCATCGTCTGCATACCAGTTGATCCGGCGCGTGGCGGCCATGACACAGCCAAGTGCGATGAAGAGCCCGATCGTGCCCACCAAAAGTGAGTAGTCTTCCATCTGCAGGATCACGTAAAGGAATCCGTAGGTCGAGAGCATCCCCAGTCCCAGCAGCAGCGTGCGCCGCCCGCTGCGCAGAATGCCCATGCTGTAGAGAGTGATCATGAGAGAACATACCAAGGCCGAGATCAGGTAGGCTGGGGCGAAGGAAAGAACTTCCGAGACAGAGATCAGCGCCAGGTAAAAGAGGCAGAGGGCAGCCCCCACCAGGACGTATTGGAACACATGAACACGCATTCTGGTGATCACCTCGAAGAGAAAAAAGGTGAGGAGAACCAGCACAATGAAGAGGATGCCGTATTTGATGGCACGCTCCACGCTGCGATAATGATCTATCATACCGAGGAAACGCACGCCGAACTGGGATTCCTGCACCGTTTCCCCGCGAAAGGGCAATGCCTGACCCCCAGTATCCACCCAGGCCTGCGGATATTTCCTTCCATAGTAGGAAATTTCCCAGAGTGCCTCGAAGCCCTTGTCGCTGATCTGACGCTGGGTTGGAAGAAAAGCACCGTTGAACCCCGGACTGGCCCAAGTGGAATCCAGTCGCACTTTCTGGCGGATGGCAACTGGAACAAAGCTCAGACTTCCGCTGCCGTTCAGGGCCAGATCCATGCTGAATCGCAGGGGGGCCGCGCCTTTAACGGTTTCCTTCAGCCTGGCATGCACACCCGAGTTGAATCCGCCCAGCAAAACGCCCGGCTCCATCGTTAGCACTTTGTCGTCCAGCTTGATTTTCAATACGTCAGTCACACCACGCAGGTCGGTGACGGCCAGAGCGATGTAAGCCTGATCCCAGCGGGCTCTGCCTTCCACCCCTGTTTTGAACTGTTCGGGGTTGACCCCGTTGAAACTACCCGACAATTGGAGATTCGCCCGAAACAAAACAGCCTCGTAAATCCCCCTTTTGCGACGCAGCGGTTCGACGCTTCCTCCGATTTCCAGCTCGTCAGGCAGGAAACAGGTCTTGGCGACTGTCGTTTCGGATACTTCAGTCCACCCATCCTGACTTTTCCCCGACACGTTCTGTTTGCGTTTGGTGACATTTTCATAAGGCACCACCAAGACCGGACCGGCAATGACCTGGGCCGGTCCCCAGGTTGAGGTGATTTCGCCAATGGCTTCATCGCGCCGTTGCAGGCGTTCCTGGAGGATGGAATCGACCATCCCGAGGGGAATGAGCAGAAGAAGGGTAAGTAAACCGATCACCCCCAACTTGAAGAGGATGGCGAAACGTTTGATCATGCGGATGAGTTCAGTCATGGATTTGATCCTTGGTTATTTGTTATTAGTCACTGGCTACGAACTGCTGGCATACGTGCGAGGAATGCTGCATCCGGGGCAATCGTTTTTGAGGTATGGAGCCCTGCTTCCAGTCCATCAAGGAATCCAATGCACTCACTTTCAGCTTGTTTAAAAAAATCCCCCCTCTTGACCCCGATTGTCTTCAGACACCTTCCATGATCCATCCAGGCAGCGGTCAGAGCTCCGTAAAACAGGCATTGGAACGAGGTCATCCAGACATGTCTCATGAGCGGCATCATGGCGACATAGTCCAGCGTCAGCTTTTCGCGATGAAACCTGACATGCATGGCCTCGTCTTTGAGCAGAAGATTGCAGACCTGTTGCAGGGGCAGATCGGTGGTTTGACGCTCCACCCAGCGATAGTAGGCAGTGCCCACCAGCTCCGCGATAACCAGCACCTGAATCTCAAAACGCAGTCCGAAAAGTTTTCGCACCAAACGGAACAACCCGTGCGTCCAGTGTTTCCTGACCAGGTTTCCTCCCAGACGACAGGTCACCTCCGCCAAAAGACGGGCATGTTCATGCTCTTCCTCGACAAACAGGCGCAGGGCCTCCTTATAAATATCCGCATCCGGACTTTTTTCATCAACGTTCATAAACAAAAAACTACCACCTCCTGTTTCCCCCAGTTGGAAGTGGGAAAGGGATCTGGCCAACTCGCGACTCCGTTCTTCCGATTCCGTTTTTGCGGCACACCACTCCGGCTCGGTCCGGTTGTCGCGGTTTTTCTGATAATAATCCACCCATTGTTGTGCTTTCATTTTATTTTGCTCCTGTTTAATTGTTAAAAACTTTTTTTGCCTTTTACTTTTTTATACCCGCGCAGCCTTGCTAACCCTTTTTCAGCAGGCTTCGGCCAATGCATGGGGAAACCAGGCGGTGATTTGGCTTTCCACGGCGTCAACGGTTTCATCCAGCGTGGAGGTTCCGGCTGTCAGACCAACCCGGCTGATTCCCTTGAACCATTCAGCTTGAAGATCCTCTTCCGATTCCACTTGAACCGCCTGACAGCCGAGGCCGCGTGAGGTTTGCACCAATTGACGGGTGTTGTTGCTGTGGCGGCCCCCCACCACGATCACAAGTTGCACTTCCGCGCAGAGTTCGTGCAGGGCTGATTGCCGGTCCTTGGTCGGTTGACAGACAGTATCGACAAAACACAATTCTTGTCCGGGCCGTGCTTTGCGGATTTCTTCCACCAGGCTCCTAACAAACTGAATGGGTTGGGTGGTTTGAGCCACCACTCCCAGGGGAACCCCAATCGGAAGAGCTTTTACTTCCTCCAGCGTCAGGATGACCGAAGCCGCAACGTAATCCCCAATCAAGCCCAGGACTTCGACATGCGTGGCCTGCCCAATCACCACGGGATAATAACCCCGCTTCACCAGTTCCCTGAGCCGCGCATGGGCGCGATGCACCAGCGGACAACTGTGGTCGTGTAAACGCAGCCCCTGACGCTTCCATTCTTCTCGTTGCCGGTCTGAAACGCCATGGGCGCTGATGACGTAGTCCCGGTGTTTTTCCAGAGCCTCCTCTGTTTCCGGTCGCAGTTGTTCGACTCCCAGATTCCTTAGTCTTTCTTCCACCTTGGGGTTGTGGACCAGTGAACCCAGGACTGACACAGGGACCTTCCTGACAAGTTCTTCGGTCTGGGCCAGGGCATCCCGCACCCCGAAACACATACCCAACGCTTTGGCTCGCTTGATAATCATTTTTTTCCTTTAGCTTTGCGCCACAAAGTTAGAATCCAAAAAAATCAGCTTCTTCCTTGTTTGACGATTTGTTCCAGTAGATCGAGGTATTGCCGGTAGGCGTTGCGGCCTTTTTTGGTCAGGGCATAGCGGGTCTGGGGACGATCCAGCATTTCCTTGGTCAGGGAGACATAACCCGCCTGATGGAGGGTCCGGAGATGGGTAATCAAATTACCATCACTCATATTAAGCTGTCCCTTCAATTCCTGGAACGGCCACTCGGCACGCGACGCCAGCAGCGTCATGATTGCCAGCCGACCCTTTTCGTGGATCAGTTTGTCCAGTTTGTCGAAATCGAACATGATCAGGTTTCGGGTTCATTTGTTTGGCGGGGCCAGGTGGCTGCGGCATAGATCAGATGGAGAAGTCCGAAAGTGCTTCCCATGAGCAGCGATGCCGATTTTACCGGATTCTCCAAGAAGGGATACACGGTCAAGGCAACCAGGCCGCAGAAAAGAAAGCTGTAACCCAGCCGTATCATGGAAAGGGGAGCAAATTCGCGTGTGCTGAGCAAAGCCAGACCATAAAGGATCACCCAGAACATTACAAGAAAGGGCGGATAATCGTCCCGGTAAATAACCACTCCTGAAAGCACCACGGCAACACTTAATGGACCAACAGCACCCCGTGCCGCCAACTTCATGCCGGGGGAAAAAACCGGATCTCCTCTCCGCAGGGCGGCCTTTTTCAGCAGGAAGAAGTTGAACCCGAGTATCAGAACAAGGACAACGACCCAGGAACAAACATAAAGCCCGCTCCCTACGATCAGTTCGGGCCGATAATAGAAGAGTCCCGCATGAGCCAGCGAGAGCGCCCCGGCCAGCAATGCCACCGGCGCAGAGATCGCCCGGTAGATCGTGGCCCGCTCCATCAAACCGCGGATTGTTTTCAGTGTCTGTTCGGCTTCGCTGCTGGTAACCATGAATAGCTTTGTATCACAAAGCTTGTGTGAATCAAGATTTATTTTTAAGGGTGCAGGCCGTTTCGGTGAAACGGCTAGTGAAGGACGGCGTCTCACAAGACCGTCTTGTAGTTTCCAAAAGAGCGGAAGTGATAAGCCCGGTAAAGTTCCGCCTGCGCGCTCCCCCCCCCTTTCCGCTTGCCTCGGGAAAGGGGCAATTCATGATGCTGACCTCATGAGCACGACCTCCCTCCCCGCTTGGAAAGCCCTCGAAACCCACTACCACGAAAGCAAAAACACCCAGATGCGCGATGTTTTCGACGCCGACTGCGACCGCTTTACCTCCTTCTCCCTGAAATTTGAAGACATCCTTCTGGATTATTCCAAGAACCGGATCAACGGCAAAACCATGCCGCTGCTGCGCCAGTTGGCCACGGAAGCCAACGTCCCGGCCTGGACAAAAAAAATGTTTTCTGGTGATAAAATCAACATCACGGAAGATCGCGCCGTCCTCCACATCGCTCTGCGCAATCGTTCCAACAGGGCCATCGTTGTCGACGGCCAGGACGTGATGCCCGGGGTCAACGCCGTGCTCGACCACATGAATGAATTTTCCGAAGCCGTCCGCTCTGGAGCCTGGAAAGGTTATACCGGCAAGAAGATCACCGACATCGTTAACATTGGCATCGGAGGTTCCGACCTCGGTCCCGTCATGGTGACCGAAGCACTCAAGCCCTATGGCCATCCCGACCTGAAGATGCATTTTGTTTCCAATGTCGACGGAACCCACATCGCCGAGACCATCAAAAAACTCAACCCCGAAACCTCGCTGTTCATCATCGCTTCGAAAACCTTCACCACCCAGGAAACCATCACCAACGCGCGATCGGCCAGGGACTGGTTCCTCAAGACCGCCAAGGATCCCGGTGCGGTAGCCAAACATTTCGTCGCGCTTTCCACAAATAGCAAGGAAGTGGAGAAGTTCGGCATCGACACGAAAAACATGTTCGGGTTCTGGGACTGGGTCGGGGGACGTTACTCGCTTTGGTCCGCCATCGGACTACCCATCGCGCTTTATATTGGCTTTGATAACTTCGTGGCCCTGCTCGAAGGCGCGCATGCCATGGACGAACATTTCCTTAACACACCCCTGGAGAAAAACATTCCCGCCACTTTGGCCCTGATCGGCATCTGGTATAACAATTTTTACGGGGCACAAAGCCAGGCCATCCTGCCCTATGACCAATATATGCACCGCTTCGCTGCCTACTTCCAGCAGGGTGATATGGAAAGCAATGGCAAGTTTGTTGGACGCGACGGCAAAAAAGTGGAGACCTCCACCGGACCAGTTATCTGGGGCGAACCCGGCACCAACGGCCAGCATGCCTTCTACCAGCTCATCCACCAGGGCACCAAACTCATCCCCTGCGATTTTCTGGCCCCGGCGCAAAGCCACAATCCTCTCGGCGACCACCACCCCATCCTTCTTTCCAACTTCTTCGCGCAGACCGAGGCCCTCATGAAAGGAAAGACCGAAGAGGAAGTCCGGACGGAACTGCAGAAGGAAGGCTTGAGCGGCGAAAAACTGGAGGCCCTCGTTCCCCACAAAGTATTCGAAGGTAACCGCCCGACCAATTCCATCCTCTTCAAGAAACTGACACCGCGCACCCTCGGATCGCTCATTGCTATGTATGAGCACAAGATCTTCGTTCAGGGCATCATCTGGAACATCAACTCCTTCGACCAATGGGGCGTGGAACTGGGCAAACAGTTGGCCAAGAAGATCCTGCCCGAGCTCACGGGAAACGAACTCATTTCCTCGCACGATGCCTCCACAAACGGATTGATCAACGCCTACAAGGCCCTAAACATAAAACCATGAACAATTCACCCTCTGCCCCGACTCCTCCTCCCCTCCAGCCGCTCCTGCCATCGCAGCGTAATCTAATTATTGCGGCTTATGTCTTCAGCGGTCTGACGATCATCCCTCTACTAGGACTGGTCACGGGGATTGTCGGCATCATTCTGGGCATCCGTCTTTGTATGAAAGGTCAGAACGGTCATGGAGCCGCAGCCATTTCCATCAGTGGGGTATTGCTTTTGATCGCCCTCCCGGTGACCATCATTGCCATCCTGGCCATCCTGGGAGATCTATTGAAGGAAATCTTCAGCCAGGTCACGGCGAATTTGGAAGCAACTCCACCACAGTAGGATCGGAATCTACTAGTGTCCTGGGGATCAACTATTGGCTTTGCAAGCTGGTTCTGCCCGCCTAAGATGTTTCAATGATTCTTTGGCTCGCTCTCATTCTGATCGCCGTGGCTTTTCGTGTCTCGACCCCTGATCTGGGAGGCCTATCCAACATCGCCCCCCTGATGGCCATCAGCTTCTGCGCCGCCATTTACCTTCCCCGCAAATGGGCCTTCATCATTCCTTTCGCCGCTTTGCTGGTTTCCGACCTCATTCTGAACAGCTATTATAACACGCCCCTCTTCCAGTCCTTCATGCTGGCCACCTACACCTGCTATTTTCTTGCCGCTCTGCTTGGTCTCTGGATAGCGCGTCATAAAAACATCAAGACACTTTTGGGCGGCTGCGTTGCCTCCACCCTCCTCTTTTTTGTTGTGACCAACACGCTGGCCTGGATGACCGATCCCGTTTACGCCAAGTCCCTCGGAGGCTGGTTCCAGGCGCTGACCGTAGGCGATCTGATCCACCAGCCAGCCACCTGGGTTTTCCTTCGCAACTCGCTGACCAGTGATATCGTCTTCACCGCCCTCTTCGCCGGATGTATGGAATGGAGCGCGGCCAAACACGGCCTGCCTTCCCTGCTTCCTGCCTTTGAACCCTCCAAAGCCAACAGCGGAGCCTGATCATGCCCCTTGTGCCGCCGGAACTGCGGATCGGCGTTCTGGCCGATACCCACGACCGGCTTCCCTCATCGGTTGTAGACCGCCTTTCCCAATGCGACCAGATCTGGCATCTGGGCGATGTCTGCGAGCCTTCCACCCTGATTGAACTGGAGGGCCTGGGAAAACCACTCAGCATCGTGCGGGGCAATTGCGATGCCAACATCGACTGGCCTCTCATGATTGAAACCAAACTGGCCGGTAAAAATTTTGTCCTGACCCATATCCCTCCCGAACATGCCCCCATGGGCACGGATTTCCTTCTGCACGGACACACCCATGTCCCGCGCGACCAGATGGTTTACGGGACCCGTTTCCTGAATCCGGGTTGTGTCACCCGTCCCAACAGGGGGGCCCAACCGTCCTTTGCCTATCTGACCATTACCGCTAAAAAAGCAATACAATGGGAACTGGTCAGGATCTGAAAACTTTTCCCCGCGTAAGACGCGAATGAGCGTGACACCCAAATAAACGGGCAGGGTCTCCGCAGGCGACTTTGCAAGATGTCCGTTCTCCAACGGGAGTTTCGCGCCTTTTTGCGGATTCCGCGCGTAGATCAGACTTTCGGCAGGGTGATGCGATGGGTCTGCTTATGGTATTTGCCAGCACGGGTCTTGTAACTTGTTTCACAGGGCTCGCCGTGGAAGAAAATCATCTGCACCACTCCCTCATCGGCATAGACCCGGCAGTCGGCAGCCGAGCTGTTGGAAAACTCCAGGGTCAGATGTCCCTGCCAACCCGCTTCAGCCGGTGTCACATTGGCGATGATCCCGCAGCGGGCGTAGGTGCTCTTGCCGACACAAATGGCGGAAACGTCCACAGGCAGATGAAGTTGCTCAATGGCGACACCAAGACCATAACTGCGTCCTGGCAGAATGAAGTAACGTCCGCTTTTGTCTTCGTGCAGTTCGGCATTCTCAAGATTTTTCTGGGAGAAAGCCTTGGGATCGACCACGGTTCCGGGAATGTGGCGGAAGATTTTGAATTCGCGCGAGGAAAGCCTCAGGTCATACCCATAACTACAGAGCCCAAAGGAAAGCACCGCACGTCCTTCCGAGTGGCGCAATAACTTGGCAACGAAAGGTTTGATCATTCCCGCCTTGGCCCGGGCGGTGATTTGTTTGTCGTTTAGAATCATGGAAGAGTGATTGAGTTGGAAGACGAAGTTAGTAAGCAGCGGGCCGGAGGTCAACCCCATGAAACGAGGGAATAACCCGTGGCAGGCAGTTTGACTCATTCCTGCCCTTGCTTCAGCCTACGAAATGGCTTTTCTTCCCAAGCGGAATACCTGGTGGCAACGGCATCCCCTGACCACCTGCGCCCTCATGCCCGTCCTTCCCCAGCTTCTGGGCAGTGCTTTTAATATCTGGTACAACGGAAAAGTCATCGAACCACTCCTGCATACCCCCGTTCTGCGGGATAGATTTATTGACACTGTCATCGTCTTCAATGTCTTGATCTACCCCCTTGCGGTCGGGGCATGGATTGCCCTTGTTCTGTCCCTGCTGCCGGCAGTCCGGGCCGCTCAGGAAAACAAACTATTGAATAAGGAGGCTTTAGCGGACGCAAGGCGGCGGGCCATCAATCTTCCCTGGTTCGGTTCTCTTTTGGCCGGCCTGGCCTGGCTCTTCTGCATTCCCGTTTTTCTAGGGGCTTTTGCCTGGGTGCAATGGCCGCTTCCCCCGGGGCTTCTTATCCACCTTCCCATTTCTTTCGCCGTTTCAGCCTTTATTTCCATCACCCACAGTTTTTTTCTGGTCGAGTTGGCCAGTCACAGGCTGATTTTTCCCCTGGTTTTTGCCGGTGCCAGACCCGAACAGACCCCAGGGGCCTTTTCTCTGTCCCTGCGCGGACGTGGGCTGCTCTGGGCAATTTCCGCCGGCATCTGCCCCATTGGTTCCCTGCTTCTCCTTAGCTTCGCCCCTTCAACCCCCGGAACCGATTCCTTCTGGTTCGCCCTTTTCGTCGGCAGTGTCGGTATTGCCTTCGGTCTCTGCACAGCCCTGATGATCAACCGCTTGGTGGCCGAGCCCATCGACGAACTCAGCCGTGCTGCCCGGGCCATTGCCTCAGGAAATCTGGACATCCAGGTATCCTCCCATCGGCCCGACGAATTCGGGCTCCTGATTAATGAGTTCAATGGTATGATTCAAGGCCTTCGTGACAAAGAAAAACTCCGGCACACCTTCGGTCTTCATGTTGGTAAACAGACCGCCGAGCAAATCCTGCGTCGTGATCCAGGCCTCAGCGGCGTAGAAGAAACCGTGACCGTCATGTTTGTTGATATCCGTAATTTTACCGCCCGATGCCGCCACTCTGACCCCTCCCGCATCGTTTCCGTTCTGAATCTTTTTCTCACCCACATGGTTGCTGTCGTGGAAAAAAAACACGGTGGCATGATCAATAAATTTCTGGGCGACGGCTTCATGGCCCTTTTCGGTGCAGGAGGTTCACTGGCAAATCACGCCGATGCCGCGCTGGCAGCGGCGGTTGATCTTACGCTTGAGATTGACCTGGTAAACAATGAGCTTGTTAAAAGGGGAGAGGAACCCATCCAAATTGGCATCGGTCTGCATACCGGTCCGGCGATTGTTGGCAGCATCGGGTCGCCCGAGCGGTTGGAATTCACCGCCATAGGCGACACCGTAAACATGGCCTCGCGGGTGGAGGGACTGACCAAGGTGGCCGGGGCCACCATCCTGCTGACTTCCGAAGTCAGGGCCATGCTCCATCCAGACACAAGGCTGAGACCCCTTCCAGCACAATCTGTCAAAGGGGTAGAACAGCCTGTAGCACTTTACACCGTGGAGAGACCCATTTCGGCTTGACGGTTATTCTCTTTGTTCCATGGCAGCTCCGGCGACAGCGCCGACAGCGGCACCGGCCAGACAACCGATCGCAGCTCCGACAGGTCCGGCAAAGGCACCGGCAGCAGCACCGATAGCGGCACCTGAGGTCATGCCAACCACGTCATCGCGGACATTGCGGTCTCCATTGGGGTTATAATGGGCACCGTTATGATCCAGGATGGAAACGATTTTTCCCGTTTCCTTGGGATCGACATTGGTGACGGATACCAGGGTTTTTCCTTCCTCAATGGATTTATCGAAATAAATCCGGTCGGGATCTTCATAGCCCACCGCTTTGAGAGCTTCCTTGCGGGCTTTCCTGTCCTGTTTCTCATCGACCTGCACCAGCACGGCAATGTCCGCACGGGAATAGCCGCCTTCGAGGAGATCTTCCACCGCCTGTTGGGCTTTGTGATGCTCATCAAACAAAGCACCTACGATTTTTCGTCCTGAGAATGAATTAGTTGTTGTTGCCATAAGTGTTCTTTCTTTTGTTGTTTCGTTGACTTTCCTATATGACTTGACGCAAATGACATGCCAGTTGCTGGAAAAGGGTATTCCACAGTGGAAACGGGCATTCTGCGCTGCGGCCTTACGCGACTGAGCCTGCAAGTTGCAAGTGCGGACTGACTGTTTTTCAGTATTCTGCACGATACTTGGCAGCAGAGAATTCCAGCAACAGAGCGGCTTCACAAGAGCCTGATCAACGAAACCGTTCCTTGAAGCAGAGGAAAATGCGAGTCAAAGACGTCCAACAGGAATTTGCGGTCAGCCAACCCCCCCCAACCCCGGCTTGTGCTGAAACCAAACTGGAGCCAGGCATGGCAACCAAGGGTTTTATCAGGAACGCGACCTAGGGCCGCGTGATCCGTGTTATTCCAACTACCGGATTCAGTGTCAGAACGGCGTAATTGGGTGGCAACGACGTAACGGCGGCGTCTTTCTTCGAGACAATAGTCAGGGTCCAGGCTGTTCCGGAAGCTGGATTGCCTCCGAGATCCGCGCCTCCGGAAGGTCGGAAGAGGAAGGCTGAATAGTTCACATTGTTCTGGCCAGGAATGTTATCCACACCTTGGTCCGGCACATCGGAAATAAGTGTGGAAAGGCTTCCAGCAGAAAAAACAACCCCCTGGGGAAGATACTGGATTTTGCTCTGGAGAGCGTACGTCCGATTGCCGATCTCATCCTCGCCGATGGCGTACGTAGCCAAGGCATTGTAGAACAGGACACCGCTGCTGTCCTTCGTCTCATAAATTCGGAGTTCCACGGCCTGATTCATGGTTGAGGCCGTCTGCCGTGCCTGATCGAACTGCCCGACTGCCTGAACTGCCGCAATACCCAGGTTGGCCCCCTTGTTAATGTTGTTGAAGACAGGAATCGATATCGAGGCCAACAAAATAATGATTACAAGAACCACCAACAGTTCAATCAGACTGAAGCCCTTGCGATTCATCCTCTTCATGATTGTGTCATCCTACTCCCATTGGTGTCATTTGCACCAAAATGATTCAGGAACTCGTTACACTCATCCGTTCTGTGCTTTGTTCCGGAGGTAGTGATCGACCAGAACGAGATAGGCCATGGACTCAACCATGGGAACGGCGCGCGGGAGAACACAGGGATCATGACGGCCACGGGCTTTGAGTTCGGACTTTTTTCCGCTGACCGAAACCGTCTGTTGAGCCTGTGAGATGGTAGCTACTGGTTTGAAAGCCACACGGAAGACAAGATCCTCCCCGTTGGAAATACCGCCCTGCACGCCGCCGCTGCGGTTGGTCTGGGTGCGGACTTTGCCGCCCTTCATGATGAAGGCATCATTGTGTTGGGAACCCAGCATCTGGGCACCGGCAAAACCGGAACCGATTTCAAAACCTTTGGAGGCGGGCAGACTCAACATGGCCTTCCCAAGATCGGCTTCCAAGCGGTCGAAAACCGGTTCCCCCAGTCCGGCAGGGACGCCACGGATGACACACTCAATGATACCGCCCACGGAATCACCCTGGCTTCGCACGCGCTGGATCAGACGAATGGCCCGTTCAGCATCCCTGGCATCCGGCCAGCGGACGATGTTGCTTTCCACTTCCTTGAAGGAAACCTTCGAGGGATCAACCTTGGCCACGAGCTTGTGGATCTGTTTGACATAAGCCACCACTTCCAGTTTGGGCAAAGCCTTTTTGAAAACCTGCTTGGCCACGGCAGCGGCGGCCACACGTCCGATCGTTTCACGGGCAGAGGAACGTCCTCCACCTTCCCAGTTCCTGATTCCGAATTTTGCCTGGTAGGTGTAATCTGCATGGGACGGACGATACATTGTCTGCATTTCAGTATAAGCCTCAGGACGCTGATCCTGATTCCTGACCCAGATGGATAGGGGCGTCCCCAGAGTCTTGCCCTGAAAAACCCCTGAAAGGATCTGGCATTGATCCGTCTCTTTGCGCGGGGTGACGATTTTGCTTTGTCCGGGACGGCGCCGATCCAGATCGATCTGGATCACTTTTTCCGAAAGCGGCAGGCGCGGAGGGCAACCGTCGATGATCACACCGACACCGCCACCGTGGGACTCCCCCCAGGTTGAAATACAAAACAATTTTCCAAAAATGTTACCCATCGCCACAACATGCCAAAGAAAGCTTCACCTTGCAACGTTGTCATCATGACGGCAAAATTTCATCCCATGCAGTCCCTCCAGCACCAACACCAGCACCTGATCCTTATCGGCATGATGGGTTCGGGAAAAACCAGCGTGGGACGCTTGTTGGCAGTCAGTCATCGCCTCCCCTTTATCGACACGGATCACGAGATAGAGCAACGCGCCGGGAGCAGCATCCCCGACCTTTTTGCCGCCCAAGGAGAAGCGGCCTTCCGGGAAATCGAACACAAGATTCTGACCACAATCCTGCAGGGAGAGGAGCGCGCGGTCATCTCCACCGGCGGCGGGGTTGTCGTTAACGGGGCCAACCGTGACCTGCTTTGGAAAAGCGGTTTTGTTGTTTATCTCAAAGCCGATCCGGAAACTCTGTTGGGCCGGGTCAGCCATGATACCAACCGTCCCCTGCTCAGACAGGGGGATCCTCTTCAAACTCTTACCAAGCTGCTGGAGCAACGAGCGCCGTTTTATGAACATGCCCATCTGACCCTTCAGGTGAACCGCCTGAATTGCCGCCAGATTGCAGGACGCATCTGGGCCCATTATTCCAAAAGACATTGAGGGAACATGAGCGCACCCACGGCCCATGACGTCAAAACTGAAGCCCTTCGCCTGGGTTTCAGTTCCTGCCATATCACCCCAGCAGGGGACTCGCCCCGCTATGATTCATTTCTGCAATGGATCCGGGACGGCAAACACGGCCAGATGGAATGGCTGGAGCGCGATCCCGGACAGCGGAAAACAACAGCCCGTCTGCTCCCGGAAGGTCGCAGTGTCATTCTGACCGGAACCAATTATTTCCAACCGCCCCCGCCACTACGCGGCAAGATTGCGACCTATGCCCTGGGTAAAGATTACCACGACCTGATTACCGCCCGTCTGAGACAGCTCTGCTCCTGGCTGGAGTCCCGGGCCGGCGGTCTTCATCGCCCCTTCGTCGATACCTCGGCAGTTTTGGAAAAACCACTTGCCATGCAGTCAGGGCTGGGTTGGCAGGGTAAAAACACCATGCTGATCCACCGCCGGATGGGCAACTGGCTCAGCCTCGGAGGTATTATCAGTTCATTGGAACTTACCCCCGACAACCCGGAAAAGGATCATTGCGGCAGCTGTCACCGCTGCATGGACGCCTGCCCCACGGGGGCCATCACCGCCCCCTACCAGCTGGATGCGCGGCGGTGCATCGCGTATCTGACCATCGAACACAAGGGCTCCATACCTCTCGAATTCCGCAAGGCTATTGGCGACCGCCTTTTCGGATGTGACGACTGTCTTAGCATCTGTCCCTGGAACCGCTGGGCCCAACGCAGCCATGAGGCGCATTTTCAGGCGGTTCCGCGGCCGGATCTTCGCGAAATGCTGGGGTGGGATGATGCCACTTTCCGACGCCATTACCGGGGAAGTCCTGTTTTCCGGCTTAAACATTCCCGCTGGCTGCGAAATATCTGCGTGGTGCTTGGAAATATTGGGACTGCGGAGGATCTGAATGCCTTGGAGACGGCATCAACGGTTGGCGATGCCCTGATCCGGGAACATGCGTTATGGGCAGTTAAGGAAATCAAAGCCCGCCACAATTCCTGATGCGGACTATTTTTTGTCTTTGTCTTTGTCGCTTTTCCCGTCCAGACCGGGAAGCATGGATTCCAGAGTGTTGCCAAACGACTGGCCTTCCTGTCCTGCCTGCTGGGACGGATCCTGGGACAAACTCTTGAGCTGGGCAGCGTCAACGGCCCCGATCTGTCCGACTTCTTCCTGGGTCACCCAACCCAGTTCAATGAATGAGTCCGCAAAGGCCGCATTCAACCCGCCCGCGTAGATACCGAAGGCCGATTTCACAAAGCCGCGACCTTCCTCCGTGTTCCCTTTTTTGAAAGCAACAGCAGCGTTGGCAAAATAATAGAAAGGATTGGAAACGGTTGGCCGCAGCGAATCGATCGACTTGCCGACTTCCGTGCCGTTGCCCAACATCACATCGCAGAGAAAAACCTTGTACAGGCCAAGGGCGTTCTGCGAATTGTCCGGCATGGCCAGGAATTTCTGGAACATTTTTTTTCCTTCCGCATAATTTTTTTGCAGGAAATAAACCTCGCCCAGGTTAAAAAGAGGGATGGAATCCTTGGCATCAGTTTCCGTCATTTTTTTGAAAACCGCTTCCGCTTCCGGAAGCTTTTTCATGCGCACAAACAACGCCCCACGGAGATTTAATGTCTGGCTGACTCCCGGCTGGGCTTTTTCCGCCTCATCCAGCCTGGCCAGAGAGGCTTCAAAATCATTCCGGTTGAACGCTTCCACTGCGGCGGCGTAAGCCTTGCTGAAGGCCTCACTGTATTGTGGAGCCGCTGCCATTGTTTCCTGGGACAGTGCAGACAAAAGACTCATCCCAAATAAAACGATCCCCAAACGGATGACACGTATCATTTTCTGAAAATAACACAGAATCGGATTTGGACAATGTCGAATGTCCTGCTTGAATAAGAGCTGGTCTATGCGTTACTACCGGTCTTTTTTCATTCTGGTCGGCCTGGCTTTGGCCACACTGCATAACACAGCGTACGCTACGGAAGTGGCTGATGATTACCAGGAGGCCCTGGTCGCCCTGAAATCCGGCAAACCCGATCAGGCTCTCCAATTGGTCGACGCCCTGCTGGTCAGAAATCCCCTTCCCCGCGCCATTGAACTCAAGGGGCGTATCCTCCACGCCCAGGGCAAGTATGTGGAAGCTGAAAATTTCTATTTTTCCGCCCTGGAAAAAGACCCGGCCATGGTCTCGCCCCACTTTTACCTCGGGGAAGCCTCTTTCCGGAGGAAGGCCTGGTCGGAATCGATCCAGTATTTCCGCAACCATCTGAGCAAAGCCAAGGACTCCAAAGACAGCATCCTGAAAATGATCTACGCCTATATTGCCACGGGAAATTTTGCCGAGGCCGCACGCTGGACGACCGCTTTGGATCCGGTGGATGAATTTTATCCCTGCTACTACTTTGGCCGCGCCGCCATGGCTTTCTCCGAAGGCAAGCTAAAGGAATACAGCGAAATCCTTCAACAGGCCCGGACCATTTACGGCAACGATGTCTATAATGCCTACGAGCCGGATCTTCTCTTCCTGCTCAAAGCACTGCCCAAACGCGAAACCACAGCTCCAGCCCTGAAGACCCAATAAAGACAGTTGCCATTTACGTCAAGTTCAGAGATTATTTTCCCCTGAGCCATTCATAAAATGGCGGAGTAGCCAAGTGGTAAGGCAGGGCTCTGCAAAAGCCCCATTCACCGGTTCGATTCCGGTCTCCGCCTCATTCCTGACGATTCCTGACGCCATATCTCCCGACCCGGGCCAGACCCCACGTGCATCTCAATACGACCGGGCTCTTCGTCCATCCACTCCAAAAAAACCGCCCCAGGCACCAGTTGTAAACCGGCACGATCTTCTTTCTTAAAAATTCCGACAATGGCGGCAGGTTTGGGCTGCCGGGCAACAATCCCTCCGGGAACCGCCGCCGAATACCCGTTCCAGACGGATACGCCATACATGGCAGGAAAGTTCCCTGCCCCTGTCATAATCAGTGGCACCTCGAAAAAACGGGGCAAATCCTCAATCAACTTCTGATCCATCAACGGAATCACCCTACCGCCAGGGGGTAATTCCCTGCGGATCTTTTCCCAGTAAACATCGGCTGCCCCATCCAGAAAATACCGACGGCTGGCCGCTTGCTCATTCATGCTCGGAGAACCTGCCAGGGTCAGCGAAGCCATAAAAATCAGCCCCCCAGTGAATGCGCTTAGATTCCTTGCCTTGACCGGGAGGCAAGTTCCCCGGGCCGCCCACAAATGGAGAAGAAAAACGACGAGAAAAACTTCCTTAAAGGGCCATCTCATTCCATTTAGAACCGGCACATGATAGAGGATGTGACCCAGCCAGTCCGGACGGCTGACCAGCAAGATGAAAGCAGCCAACAGCCCTAGCAACAGGTAATCCCATGAAACCCACATTCTCCGGCCCCGGAAAAACGCCGTCAGCGCCAGTCCTCCGGCCACAAAGGAGGCCAGGGCATAGGCATGAAGCACTTTGCCGAACATTTCAAATTTCCCCAGCAAGATGCTGCCACTGCCCAAAAAGGCCGAGCCCAGAACAACCTGAAACGGCATCCGGTATTTGGAGGCCTCCGTCAAGGGAAGGGCAGAACCACGCACGGATTCGGAAAGAGCCATAAGGGAAGGCAGAATCGATGGGCTGACCGCCGCTCCCGCCACTAACAGAGCCGCCCCGTAACGCAAAATCTGCGTGAATTCTCTTTCCTCATGGGCCTTCCAGAGGCCCACCGCGACGGCCAGCAGCATGGAATAAACAAAACAACTGGGGTGCCCTCCCACCGCCGAGTGATAAGCGGAAAGCACCGTAATGACCCAAAACAATTGCGTCCGTTTTTCCCACCAGACCCCCACCAGCCAGGGAAGGGCGGCGACATTGGCCAAATACCAGAACCACGAGCCACCCACCAGCAGGCTATACATGCTGAAGCCGTAACTCAGGCTTAAAAAAACCGCAAAGCCCGGTGTCACAGAGGTCAGACGGGCCTCCCCGAGTTTGCGCAGCAACCAACGGAAACCCGCCACCGCCAACAGAAGATTGCCCATGGCATAAAGATCCACCAGGGCATTCCGGAGAAAAGTGGGCGAAAACAGGGATAACAACAGAACAACCGGATGCCATAACACATTGAATGCCGCATCACGATAAAGCGGATAATTTCCCCCGAAAAGTTCCTGGCTGATGAAAGGATTGGCTCCTGCCCAGATCTTCTGTCCAACGGAAACCCAGACCGGAAAAGCCAAAGTAAAACTGTCATCCGTCAAAAAAAAATAGGGCCTCCAGAATTGCAGCAACAATAACAAAGGGCAGGCCAACAACAGCGTCGTCCCCACTCCTTTTTGCCCCCAGATATCGAAGAGTTTCTTTTTCATTTTTTATTCTTTAGATACAGGCTGTTCAGACTGTCCTGGTGCATTAAAAGCCAACCCTGCTTCTCCAGTGCGGGTCCCAGTGGGTTCCCATACGGCAACACGGCCGAGGTCACTCCGCGTTCCTCCAGTTTTCCATACCAGCCCTTCTCCATCCGCAACACCGGAAGATAGGTTCCCAGAATGAACTTGTCCCGGTAGAGATCCGTGCGGTCGTCCATGAACACTTTCAACTCCGGGCCAAAACGGTAAATCAGTGCACCGCCCAGATCGTCCGTATTGAACAGTCGATGGAAATCCTCAGGCCTGCTTTCAATGAATACGGCCGAAGCCGAACTCAAACGCAGATCATCCAGATTCTTCCGGAACAATCCGGGCAGCAGCCAGACCAGGGAGATAAACAGAATCGAAAAAGAACCTGCATAAACCCATCCCGACTTCAACTTTCTTTGGCTTTCCGTAATATCCGCCAAACGCCGGCTTAGAACCGGTAAAGCATCATCGAACCATTGTCCAGCCAGGCGGGCCAGCACAGGGGCCGCGACCAACATAAAAAGAATAGCATGACGGACTGAGCTAATAGCGAAGTAAAGAAAAAAGGCCAGACAGGCGGCTTCCGGCCAGCTTAATTGTTTCCAGCGGAAGACCAACAGAACCATGAGCACAAGAATGGTTCCGAAAAACAAGCGGACATTCAGACTGTCATGGACAAAGGGCGTGGTGTATTCATGCCAATACCGCAGGCTCTCCAAGTCGAGATAACTAAAGATCGCCTGGTGTAGGCCGTAGCCGTAGGGATTGATCAGACTGGCCAGTCCACAGGCAAGAGCGCATGCAGCAAAAATAAAGACACGCTTCCACATCAGCGAATTACGCCTGCAGCAGGCCTCCAGGGCTGCGCCCAAAGTGAAAAGTGCGGTCAGGATCAGACCTGCCACAAAACCACCATGCATATTGGACCACAAAACCATCAGACAGGGCAGGGGCAACAAAACGCGGATCAACTCCATTGGCTTCTGCGGGCTGCGGAATGCTCTCTCCAGAAAAAGAAGAAAGGCCGTGAAAAAAAGATAGGTCACCACGTGGGGCCGGGCCTGCAAATGCATCGTCATCACCAGCCAGGTAACAAAGACCATGGACAGCGCACACAAAACCTGGGTGCCCTGTTCCAGCATCCGCTGCATCAGCACAAGAAGCGTCCAGCCCAAAACCAGAGCACAGATTGCGGTGACCAAAGGCAGCCCCCCCACGGCCTGTAGAAAACCTGTCAGAAACTGGAACAACCATTGGTAAAGCGTCCAGCTCAGGTCCGGCACCGTGTACGAATAGGGATCATGAACAGGCAGTTTCCACGTTTCCCACAACATCTGGCCGGTTTTTAACTGCCAGCCCGTTCCCGGATCCATCAGCATCCGGCCCGGCTGCAACAGCACAAATATCAGATGAACCAGAAACAAAAAAAAGACGAAAGGGGGCAGATAGGACGGGAGTTGTGCCTTTACTGACGTCATTAAACCGACTTTGAAGCAATGTGGTTGGCTGTCTAAACAAAATTTAGGATCGCCAGAATCCTTTCCTTGGGAAAATCTAACCGCTGATGAACCTGCGAACTCTCCTGGTCATACCCGCCTATCGTGAAAACCATCGGCTGCCTTTCTACCTTGCGAGCTTGTTGCCAGTGCTGAAAGAATCAGGGCTCAGCGTCTCTGTCCTTGTGGTTGATGATGGTTCAGGCCCTGCGGAAGCCGATGCCTTGGTTCAAATCCTGAAGCCACTAAGCACTTCCTTTGCCCAACTGCTCCCACCCCTGCTTCTCAACGTCAACCGGGGCAAGGGAGCCGCTGTGCGCGCAGGGTGGAACCAGCTTCACGATGAGCAGCTCCTGGCTTTTGTGGACGCCGATGGAAGCATTCCGGCCCGTGAGGTTCTGCGTCTTTTGTCGCTGGCGGAAAGTTCCACTCTGACCAACCAAGCCCTGTTTGCCAGCCGTGTCAAAATGCTGGGCCACACCATTGAACGCCATTTCCACCGTCATGTTCTGGGGCGCATCTACGCCAGCATCATCGGCAGTCTCCTGAAAGTTCCTGTCTACGATTCGCAATGCGGCTTCAAAATCATCAGGGCAGAAATCTGGCGGGAGATCAAAACCGAGCTCTCAGAAAACGGTTTCGCCTTTGATGTGGATCTGCTTCTCGCCCTCCTTAAACAGGGGGTCTCAGTGAAGGAAATTCCCATCGACTGGGCGGATGTTCCCGGAAGCAAGGTGAGCTTGATCTGCGACAGTTTTCGCATGTTTCTGGCTGTCATCAGACTCCGTGGTCGTTATCAGCAGCTGCCCGGCCGTTGATTCCACTCCACTCAATAAAAACTTAGTGGTTTGGCAGGCATACCTTCAAGAGGACGACGGATTTCGTATAGACCTGGAACGATCTCTTCTTTTTCAGCATACGCACAACGGAGCATCTCAATTTTGGCGTCGATATTGTCGATATGATGCAGAAGCATGCCTTCCGGAGTCCGTGGCGTCACCGGGGATCCGAACTCCATCTGCCCGTGATGGGACGCAATCAGATGCAACAGATGATCCCGCACCAGTTCCGGCGACGGCTTGACTTCCGCCGCAAACAGAGCGGGGTGTAACTCCGCCGCCTGATGCCATAATTTGTTGACCACTTCAATCCCGACCGAGATATGGCCGATGAGTTCCCCCCTCCGGTTCGGTTGGCTGATAAAGCCCTGGTCAGGGTAATCATTTTCCCAAAGTTTCCCGACATCATGAAAAAGCACCCCGCAATAAAGCAGGGCGGGGGTCACTTCCTCATAAAGCGGGGCCAAGGCTGCCGCACAGCGCAGCATCTGGCTGGTGTGCTCCAGCAGGCCACCGCGGCGTGCATGATGATAGGTCCGTGCGGCCGCAGCCCGCTTCCATTTCTTTTCATGCTGCTCCAAAGAAAGTAGTGCCACCGCACGCAAGGCTGACTCCGGCAAGGCCGTAAACGTTTGCTGAAGAAAATCCCAATCCTCCACCTGTTTACGCTTTGAATCTTCCGATCCCGCAAGAAACGTTTCCGTTTCGGAAACGGTCAGAAACCGCAGCTGCGGCTTCTCCACGTTCAGGCCGAACTGGTTGGTAAAAAAACGTCCGCCCAGTTCACAAAGATCCCCGCTTTTCAGGTCGGAACAAAAATCAAACGCGTCGGTTTCGGCCCAGATTTTAAAGCGGGCCTTCTGCCGGGCATCAACCACTTCCAGGTCATAGAAAGGTTTGCCGTTCTGGGTTTTTCCGAGTCGAAGCTGATCAACCTGAACCGAAACCTCTTCCTCCCGCGGCTCTTCGGCCGCCTGCTTCACCAATTCGGAAAGTGTAATCATGGCTGTAGCTTAATCAAATGCCCCGAAGTCTGGCAAGCATTGCGCTTGCTAGGCATACGTGGAGGAATCCCCGTCACGATAGGCCATCCACTTCCGATAAGGCTGGTATTGATTGGACTCCGTGGCGGGAAGGCAGCGTTTTTCCAATGCCAGCATTTCTTCCGGAGGCATCGGGACAAAAGACCGGGCAATGGCCACATTCTGCCGCAGATGCTCAAGGGAATTGATCCCGCTGACAAGACTGCTGACCGGAAGGGAAAAAGCATAACGCAAAGCCTCCCCGGGCTTCAATACACCGTCCTGAACCACCTTGGCATTTCCTCCCAAGGACTTCATGCCAAGGGGCGCGATCTGTTGCTTGACCAGTTCGGGCAGCACACGGCGCAAAAAAGCATTGGAGTTGGCTTCGATCGGGGACAGGGGGATCTGGCAGGCATCGAAAGGATACTGGCGCTTCAGAACTTCCAGATGCACGTCAGGTTCTGTGTGGCCCGTGAAGCCGATAAAGCGCACCTTGCCCTGTTTCTTGGCTTCTTCCAGGGCGGCGACAACACTGTTATCGCGAAAGCCATGCTCGACCTGCTCCATCGTGGCCACGGCATGCCATTGCCAGAGATCAAGATGGTCGGTCTGTAGGCGCTTGAGGGATTCATCCAACATCTGCAGAGCTTCTTTTTTCCCGCCTTTGCCGTGGTTGCAAACTTTGGTCATCAGAAAGACTTTGTCACGTCGTCCCAGTAGAGCTTTGCCCATCAATTCTTCGGAACGTCCGTTATGATAATCCCAGGCGTTGTCCATGAAGGTGACACCAGAATCAACAGCTTCATGCGCAATCCGGAAGGACTCTTTTTCGTCGGAGGCCGTGGCGAAGTGGTAGCCACCCAAAGCCAGGGATGAAACATGGAAATCGTGACGTCCGAACTTGCGTTGTGGAACCCCCGCCTCCAAAGCCGGTTTCTCTTGGGCGTGGAGCCGTGCCGAATTTCCTCCCAAAATCATGCCAGCAGCGGCGATTCCCAGGCTTTTTAAAAACTCCCTGCGCTCCTGAGTTGAAGTGCCTTTGTCCATGGGGGTAGGGTAACGGAAGTTTCTTTTTGCTCAAACTCAAACTCAAACACCCAGGCCCTGATACAACATCAGGTAGACGATCACTCCGGTAACAGAGACATACATCCAGATCGGAAAGGTCCAACGGGCAATTTTTTTATGTTCTTCCAGGCGGTTTTTCAAACTTAGGTAAAACGTCCTGAAGATCAGAGGCAGATTCACCACCGCCAGAATCGTGTGGGTGATGAGAATCGTAAAATAAACAACCCTGACCGGACCCTGTCCCTGAAAGGATGTCGGACCATGAAAAATTTTATGTGCCAGGTACCCGATCAGAAAAAGTGCCGACGTGACAAAGGCCGCCTTCATCAATTTTTCGTGCAACTCTTTTTTCCCCTTGAGAATGGCCGTGAGTCCCGTAACGAGCAGGATGGTGGTAATGGAGTTTAAAACGGCATTTACTGCCGGCAGGTCTTGGACTTGAATCATGATGGCTCTTTCAGTGTTTTTGCCAGCAGCCTTTGCATCTTTTTCAAAAAATCAAGGGAAGAACCTTCCAGATAACCGCGTGTTTTTCCGTCTTTCCCCACCACCACAAAAAGAGTGCTGTGGGTGTAGGGCCCCGTAATCGGCAAATCCTCTTCCGACGCTTCAGCCACGCTCAACTTGAAGCCGTTCAGGATAAGTGGATGCATGGCCGATCGTTCTCCAGTCAAAAAAGTCCAACGCTTCCAATCTGCTCCATGATTTTCTCCGTAAGTCTTCAACACCTCCGGAATGTCGTAGTCCGGATCAACTGTAAAGGTGACGAATTGTATGCCACTGTCCGCCTCAATCTGCTGCTGTAGCGCCGCCATATTCCTCGTCATGAGCGGACACGGGCCGGGACAGCGTGTAAAAATAAAATTGGCCACCCAGACTTTACCCCTGAGTTCTTCCGTTCCAAACGGAACCCCTTCCTGATTGTTGAAACGAAATTCAGGAATGGCAAAAGCCGGGAACCCCTGCTCTTTTGCCTTATTTTTATCGAAAACTTGGAACGTGTACAACAGGTTCACGCCGACCAAAAAAAGGGTCAGCAGGAAAAAGAATCCGATCAGGAAAATGTGTTTGCGACTCATAATATTCAGTTAACCGTTGGCCAAACTGTCACATCATGGGCCTTTTGCAAGTATGGAAGGCTTTCCCTCTGTTTATTGATGGTTAATATCCAAAGATGTCCGTTTCCACCCAACTCCAAGCCACGACTTATCGGCTGGAGCGCTGGAGAGCCCTCGCCTCCGGCATTATTGACACCGGCCCCCAAACTTTCCTCCTCCTGATTGCCGTAGCCTATTTTCAGGCCGGCAACACCGCACAAAGTTTGGTCGCCACAGGCGGTGCCATCGGCATGGTGCTCAGCCCCCTGACCATTTTTTATGCACGTCGCCTGGGGCTTCCCGTGGCACGTGCCGCCTCGTTCCTCCTGGCCCTCGGAGCCTTCTTTGTTTTCATCCCGGTGTTCTGGTTTCAACTTTGGATTTATGTCGCCGGAACCATGCTGGCCATGATTTCTATCAGTGCCGCCATTCCCCTCTTTACGCAACTCTACCAAGACAACTACAAAAAATCCTCCCGTGGCCGCCTTTTCAGCCGCAGCACGATGATCAAAGTCGCCGCCGGAGGCATTTTCAGTTACATTGCCGGAGATATCCTCAACCGAGACATCGGTTTTGCCCGCCTGGTTCTGGTGGCATTGGCTTTTTGCTTCCTGATCGGTTCATGGCTTCTCTACATCTGTCCCTCCGCCAAACTGCAACCCGAACAAGGCTCCTTTCCCTTCCGCTCCCTGCGTTCGGTCCTTGAAGACAACGCCTTCGCATGGGTTCTGCTCAGTTGGATGTTCATGGGTTTTGGTAATCTCATGATGTTTCCCATCCGGGTCAAATTTCTGCTCGAACCCCGCTTCGGCATCGAATATCCCGTGGCCTGGGTCGCGATCATCACCGGAGTGATCCCGGCCGTGGTGCACTTTGCCACCAGCCCTTTCTGGGGCATCCTTTTTGATCGCATCAACTTTTTTGTCATGCGGGTGATTCTGAACCTCATCTTTGTCGCTGCCGTCAGTTCTTTTTTCCTCGGACGGAGTCTGCCCATGTTTGTCTTGGGCTCGGTCTTTTTCGGACTGGCCTTCGGTGGGGGCAATGTGGCCTGGGGCCTTTGGGTCACCAAAATGACCACGGGCGACAAAGTGGCAGACTACATGTCCTGCCACACGTTTTTTACCGGAGTCCGCAGCTTCCTCGCCCCCGTGCTTTCCATCTGGCTCGTCTCCTTTATCCCGATGCCCTCTGTTGTCGGCATCAGCGTATTGCTGATCCTGATCGCCTCCCTCATGCTCCTACCCGAGCTGCAATCCGTCCGCCGCCGCAGGGCCGGGACACCCCTTATTGAGGATGTCAGCGAGTAATCCGTTGTTTTTCCTTATCCCACGGTCTCCGGCTTGCTGTTGCCAGCTTCTCGATATAACCTGAATTGCTCTTATGCCTTCCAACCGCCTGATCCACGAAAAATCGCCCTACCTGCTCCAGCATGCCCACAATCCCGTGGACTGGTTTCCCTGGGGGGAGGAAGCCTTCGCCAAAGCCCGTTCCGAAAACAAACCCATCTTCCTTTCCATCGGCTACTCCACCTGTCATTGGTGCCATGTCATGGAGCACGAATCCTTCGAGGTGGAAATAGTCGCCGGGGTGATGAATCGCCTTTTTGTGAACATCAAGGTGGATCGCGAGGAACGCCCTGATGTGGACCAACTTTATATGACCTTTGTCCAGGCCACGACCGGACACGGCGGCTGGCCCATGAGCGTCTGGCTCACCCCGGAATTGAAACCCTTCGTCGGCGGAACCTACTTCCCTCCCGATGACCGTTATGGACGCCCTGGCTTTGTCCACATGCTGGAAAAGATCGCCGAAGCCTGGAACTCGGAGCCGGACAAAATCCGGGCTCATGGCGACGGCGTTTTACAGGGACTTCGGCAGGCTTCCTTCTCATCGCTTTCTCCCGACAGTGCCCTGAAGGAAGAATGGGCCAAACTGACAGCCGCCCGCTTCATCGGCAGCTTTGATGAAACCAATGGCGGATTCGGCTCCGCCCCCAAATTCCCCAGACCCAGCGTCCTGAACTTTCTTTTCCGGCAAGCCCATCACTCAAACAACAAGGATGGTGTCGAAAAAGCCTGTTTCACCCTGCGCCAGATGGCCCGGGGAGGGATGCATGATCATGCTGGTGGCGGTTTTCACCGCTATTCCGTCGATGCCCGCTGGCATGTCCCCCATTTTGAGAAAATGCTCTACGACCAGGCCCAGTTGCTGGTTTCCTACCTCGAAGCCTATCAACTGACTAAAGATCCTTTCTTTTCCGCCGTCGCGGAAAAAACACTGGCCTATTGTTTCCGCGATCTTCTCAGCCCCGAGGGTGGATTCTATTCCGCCGAAGACGCCGACAGCCTTCCGAACTCAGCCTCCACCAAAAAACTGGAAGGTGCCTTCTATGCCTGGACCTATGGCGGGCTCGAAGAAAGCCTCGGCGAGGAACTCCTCCCTGTGTTTGAAAAAACCTTCGAGATCGAAAAAAGCGGAAACGTCCCCGCCGCCATCGACCCGCACGGTGAGTTGACCGGAGTCAACGTGCTCATCTTCCGACGGGACGCCGACACCAGCCCCAAGGTTGAACAAGCCTTGCAAAAACTTTTCCTGAAGCGGGCAGAACGCCCGCGTCCCCATCTCGATGACAAAATCATCACCGCCTGGAACGGGCTGCTTCTCTCCGCCCTGGCCAAAGCCTGGTCGGTTCTTCGTCATGAAGAGGCCCTTGACCGGGCCGAAGGACTAGTGGTCTTCATCCAAAAAAATCTCTACCAACCCGGAGCCGGGACGCTCCTGCGGAGTTATCGCCAGGGACCTTCCACCATTCCGGGTTTTGCCGAAGATTATGCCTTCCTCATCCAAGGACTGCTCGATCTGTATGAAGCCACCGGTAAAGAATCCCATCTTTCCTGGGCCTGGGATTTGCAACAGAAGCAAAACGAACTCTTCCTCGATCCGCAGGAAGGCGGTTATTTCCGAAGCACTGCGGCAGACACTTCCATTCTGCTTCGCATGAAGGAGGACTATGATGGGGCCGAACCTTCCTCAAACTCCATCTCGTCCCTGAATCTGATTCGGCTCTCCGACATGCTGGAGGACGGGAAACTGAGGGAAGAAGCGTCCAAAATCCTGCGCCAGTTTTCCGGCCACATGGAACAGTCCGGAACCTCCGTGCCCCAGCTCCAGGTCGCACTTCTCGCTTACCTGCACCAGCCTTCACAGATCGTGCTGAGCGGTGCCTTGAAGGATCCTCTCCTCCGCCAACTGCAGGCCACTCTGGGTGAAACCTATCTGCCGGATAAACTAATGCTTTACGTCAACACCGGGGAAGCAGACTCTTTCCTGAAAGAAAAACTCCCCGCCTTGGAAAAGTTCGAGACCATCAACCAGGTTCCCACAGCCCATGTCTGCCGCGATTTCAGCTGCCAACTCCCGGTAAGCACTCCGGAAGATTTACGGAAACAACTCTTCACGCAAACGTAACATCCCTAACCGCTTTTCAAGTGTACACAGTGCCCCCCTTAACTAACTTGAAGCGGCGGCCCTGAAACTCAAAAAAACCTCTCTCCCATGCCCCTAAAAAAAGACCAACGCGTCCTGATCCTGTCCGCCAGTGCCGGCAACGGGCATGTGAAGGCGGCCGAAGCTTTGGAGAACGCCTGCCGCCAACATCCCCGCGTGGCCGGGGTCACCCACGTCGACGCCCTCGATTTCACCAACAAACTTTTTCGCGATTTCTACTCGAAACTTTACACCAGGCTGGTGCAGGACGCCCCCACCTTTCTTGGCTGGTGGTATGAGAGCAGTGATGAGCCCTGGAAAACCGACCGCATGCGTTTCATGCTCGACCGCATGAACACAGGACCTCTGATCCGCATGATCAAAGACCTGCAGCCGGATGTGACCATCTGCACTCATTTTCTTCCGGCCGAAATCATTTCCCACCTGATCGCCAAGGGTCAGATTGAAGCCAAGCTCTCCATTGTCGTCACCGATTTCGATTTTCACGCCATGTGGCTTTCCAAAACCTTCCACCAGTATTTTGTCGCCCTGGACGAAACCAAAGTGCATCTGAACCGGCTGGGGCTACCCGAGGAAAGGATCTCAGTCTCCGGCATCCCCGTGCATGAGGTTTTTTCCCAACACAAAGACAAGGCCGTGCTTTGCCGCAAACACAGACTGCGCGAAGATCTCCCCATTCTCCTGCTCAGTGCCGGAGCCCTCGGCGTCGGCCCGGCCCGGGCAGCCGTGGAATACCTGCGGTATCTGGAAACGCCCTGTCAGATCGTTGTTATCTGCGGAAAAAACGGGGAGCTTCAAGAACAGGTGCGCGACCTGTCTGCCAAGAACTATCCTCCCCATCTGTCCGTCCATGTCCTGGGCTACACGATGGAGATGGACGAATTCATGACCATGGCGGATCTTTACATCGGCAAGCCCGGAGGCCTCACCACAGCTGAACTCCTGACCAAAGGCGTTCCTATGGCAATCCTCTCACCCATCCCCGGACAGGAGGAGCGCAATAGCGACCATCTGCTGGAAAAAGGCGTGGCCATCAAGTGCAACGAATTTACCACCATGGCCTACAAGATCGATCTTCTGTTCCGCGAGCCGGAACGGCTCTCCGGCATGAGGAAGGCAGCCCTCGGCCTGGGACGGCCTGACGCGGCTTCTTTCATTGTCCATACTCTTTTGAACAGACTGGATCCTGGACCCCACACCATGGACGCAGAGGAACAATCCATGGCCAAGAATATTCCCAAAGTCTGACCCCTTCCTATGGACACACCCAAACCATTTCTCTGGGGCACTGCCTGCTCCGCCTATCAACACGAAGGCGGCTTCAACCAGCCCGGCCTACCGCTCAACAACTGGTATGAATGGGAACAAACCGGCAAGGTGGACAAAACCGGCCGCTCCGTGGATTTCTGGAATCGCTACGAAGAAGATTTCCGGAATGCCCGTTCCATCGGCCTGACTGCTTTCCGGCTCGGGCTTTCCTGGAGCCGGGTGCAGCCTTCTCTCGATCCCGAGTCGGAAGCCGAACCACCATTTGATCAGGCCGCCATCGCCCACTACGCCCGCATCCTGATCAGCGCACGCCAGCACGGCTTGGAGCCCCTGCTCACCCTCCATCACTTTGAGCATCCGCACTGGCTGGGAACGGATGCCTGGCTGGAAACAGGAACCATTTCACGCTTCTTGCGCTTCATCGAAAACGTGGTGCCCGAACTCAACCGCCAACTGCTGGAAGCGGGGCAGCAACCACTACGATGGTTCATCACGCTCAACGAGCCGAACATGTTGGCCATGGTCACCTATGGATTGGGAGCCTTCCCCAGCAAATACCACTTTCATTTATCCAAAGGTGAAACGGCCCTGCAAAACATGCTCATGGCCCACATCCGTGCCTACCGCCTCCTCCACTCCCTCTACGAACAAAATCCCAGTTGGGGAAAGCCCTTGGTCACCTTCAACAATTACACCAGCGATCTTTACTGGATGGATCAGGCCCTAATGGATGTCATGATGGCCCCGAGCTCCGGCATTCCCAAACAAGACCTGCCCGATTGGCTCCATGACCGCTTCCAAAACTACCGCGAACGTTTCCGTCAGGCCGACCTTCCCTTCAGCCGTGGAATCGCCTACTGGCTGAGCATTGGATTCAAGGGACTCAATAATCTTGTCGGCCCCCATGTCATCCGCAGGAAAAGTTTCCGTCCGCTTTTCGATCTTCTCTATGAACGTCCTGAAGAAAGACCCATGGATTATATCGCTTTCGATTACTATGATCCTTTTGCCGGCCATGCCCTGCGCCTTCCGCGTTGGGAAGAATGGCTCACCCCCCAGCACAGCCTGCACAGCTGGCTGGTGAATCATCTCGCATCAAAAACCTGGGATTGGAGGATTCTTCCCCAAGGTCTTGAGTTCTTTATCACCCATTACACCACCGTCTATCCAGGGATGCCTTTGGTGATCGCCGAAAATGGCATGTCCTACATGCGCTCGGATTTCAAAGCGATTCCCTGGCGCCATGATGGCCTGACCCGAAGCGGCTTTCTCCGCCAGCACATTCCGGTTGTGCAGGAGTTAAAAAAACTGGGTTATCCCCTGGAAGGGTATTTCCACTGGTCTCTAACCGATAATTATGAGTGGGGATCCTTCGCCGCGCGGTTCGGATTATTTGAGGTGGATCTGGAACACGATTCTCTGGAGCGCCATTCCATCAATACCGCAGGAGACAATCCTTCGGAAACCCTGGCTGAACTGATCAACCCCAAAACCTGAAGTGGGGAACTGTCCTCTGCTTTTCCTCCAAGAACCCGGCAGGAAACGCTTAAAATTTCCAGTTCAAACCAAGCACCGGTCCAAGGGCATCCAAGCCGTTGTTCTGACGTGCAGGTTCGGACAGACCCGCATTTGAATAGTGCTGATACAGGGCTCCGAGAGAAACTTCAAGGCGGTCATTGATCAGATAACGGACTCCCAGTCCGACCGCGAAGGTGAACATGAAATCCTGGCCTTGTGCGCCAACCACCGTTCCGCTGTTGGTGAAACCCACCCCCACACGGCTTTCCACATAAGGAACAAAATCCCATCCATCCTGAACAAAGTTATAACGCGGGCCGAAGATGGCTCCCGAAAAATAGTCTTCGGGCCCTTCAAACACCGGCGAATAATAACCGCTGAACACCCATTCCGTGTTGCCTCGCCGCCAGCCTTCGTTTCCCACATCATCCAACTGCCAGCGCAGGGAAAGAATCTGGGGCGAATGAACATTGCTGTTAGCGTTGCCTGCGATATCGAACATGACGGCACTTTCGTAAGCCACGTCCATGCGGTTTTCATAAAAGCGTTCATCCACACGTGTGGTTACAGCACTGGCTTTCAAAAGAGGTGCTGCAATCTTGGCTTCGTTCGCCAGCAGACAAAGAGGGGCAAAAAGCAGGGCACAGAAAGTAGTCGACTTCATACTGGGTGAGGAACATAGCAAGTTCCATGCACAAAGCAAGTGGCCAACTTTTCTCACGGAAATGAATGACTGCCCTAAAACTCACTTGATAAGCCCATCTGGAAGATGGATGATAAGTTATATTTGCCACTGTTGAACTTTGCGCCGGCGGGGGCGGTCAGGCTTTGGGGTTGGAAATGGCCGGATTTCATCATACGGCAGTAGTTGAATATGAGCCACTTTTTTGCACAACTCTGCGCGCAAACCGTCCGCACTGGAATGTATTGGAAATGGATATCCGGCATTTCCGTGCTGTAGATTACAAGCACGCGGACTTGTTGGCAGCAGGAGTCCCCTGTCCTCCCTTCAGCATTGCAGGCAAACGATGAGCGGGATATGTTCCCTACGGCTCTAAAAATTGTTGAGGCCGTTAAACCAAGAGCCGTCATGCTTGAAAATGTTCAAGGTTTTGCTTCCGGCAAATTTGAATCGTATCGCAGAAATCTTATGACAAAGCTCCAGAAACTGGGTTATCAGACCGACTGGAAAGTTCTCCAGGCAAGTGATTTTGGAGTTCCCCAACTCCGTCCCCGTTTTATCCTCGTGGCCTTAAAACCTAAAGACGCTGAATTTTTCCGTTGGCCAACAATACAGCCCAAAAAAGTTCTGGTCGGGGATAAACTTGTCGACCTAATGGCTGAGAAGGGTTGGCTTGGCGCTGAGAATTGGTCCGGCGAACGAGCCGCAGGTATTGCCCCCACGTTGGTCGGCGGTTCAAAAAAGCATGGCGGCCCGGACCTGGGTCCCACCCGGGCCAAAGCCCAATGGCGGGAGCTTGGAGTAGATGGTTTGGGCATTGCCAACGAAGCGCCCGGTTCTGAGTTTCCTTTCGATGGTTATCCCCGGTTGACATTACGCATGGCTGCGCGAATCCAGGGCTTCCCTGATGACTGGCAATTCATGGGCGGTAAAACCGCGGCATACCGGCAGATAGGCAATGCCTTCCCTCCCTTGGTCGCCAAGGCCATGGGTTGCGCGATCCGCGCCGCTCTTGAAAACAAAAACATCTCTTATCCCTCCGATGGAAGGTTGATTCAAGGAGGTCTGCTTGGCAGCAGGTTATTGGATCAACCCAAAAAATACAAAACCGTATGCCTCAAAAAGGCTCCAAAGCATTAATTCTCGATTTTTTCCTGGCCAACATGGGACGGGTGATTGAAAGCAAAGAATTACAGATGGCTTCAGGAGACGCCAGTGAATGGGCCCGACGAACCCGCGAATTGAGGGATGAGCAAGGTTATCAAATTTTGACGCACAAAGACCGGGCGCATTTAAAGCCAGGCCAATATCTTCTCGATACGGATAAACGACGCCCCGCCTTTTCAAGAGGTATTTCCAAAGAAACCCGCGCGTGGGTGCTGGAGCGCAATGGCTATACCTTTCAAATGTGCGGGCTTGGAGCCGGAGACGAGGATCTTTACAACCACGCTAGGAAAATTCGTCTGACACTCGGTCATGTCATCGACAAATCCAAGGGCGGCAAGGATGAGCCCGGCAATTTAAAAGCCGTATGTACCAATTGTAACGAGGGATTACAATACGGCTCTTCCCAAGCCGGATCGTATTCATCTGTTGGCCCAAATACGGAGGGCCAGAACAGACGATCAAGAGGCTGTCTTAAAATGGCTTTTAACAAAATTTAATCCAAAAAAACCCTAGTATTGGCCCGGATGTTTGCCGGATTGATGGATCCGACGACGGCACTGGTGACGGCGGAGTGTTTTAAACAGAACTGAAGGCATTCCTCCGGACTGTGCTTCAGGCCTTGCCCTCCCAGCCAGCCGCTGCCCAGAGCTTTCTTGATCAGCACGCCCTTGCCGAGCTTCTCTGCCCGTTCCAGATTGGGCTCTTCTTCCCGTGTCCAAGGATTGTAGGTCAACATGACCACATCAGTCCGCTCCAGACCCAACGCGCTGCCTTCAACCGTTTTGGTGGAAATTCCGTAGGCCCGGATCAGCCCCTGTTTCTTGGCCTGCTGCAAGGTCTGCCACAATACTTCATCCGCCAGGATTTCCTTGTCCCGCCCATCCGAATGAATGAGGAGAATATCCAGATACTCCGTCCGAAGCCTCTGCAGGCTGCGCTCCAGACTGCGGCGGACATGGGCGGCGCTGAAATCAAAGTGGGATTGCCCGTTTTCGAAATCTTCTCCCGCCTTCCCGCAGAGAACCCATGAGTCCCGCACACCGGGGAGACACTTCCCGATCCTTTCCTCGCTCAATCCATAGGCGGGGGCCGTATCCAAAAGATTGATGCCCAGCTCGCGGCACAGCTCCAGAATGGCCGTGATCTCCGCATCCGAAGGAAGCTCAAAGCCTGACGGGTATTTAACGCCTTGATTGCGCCCGAACTTGACCGTGCCCAGGCCCAGGGGAGAAACCTCGATGCCGGTGCCGCCTAAAAGACGTTTCTTCATAAGTTTATTGAAACAGCCTGTCCCAGAGGGCTTCGGCCACAGGAGGAACCGGAAGTCCATCCAAAGCATCCGGATTCGTTTCCAGAGGAAGAGGTGCTTTATCCAGAACCTTGAACACATCATCCGACAAGGCCGGGGCCAGAGCCAGTTTGCTCGGCCAACAGATCACAGCGTTCCCTCTCTTGGAACAGTAAGAGCCAGGGGGGCGATGCCCACCGGGATAGATCGCCTCCGCGCGATTGACCCGATGAGACCTCCACTGGGCTCCCGCCAAGTCCACCCAGGGCATCAACTGACCCAAGAGTTTGCGGGCACGCCCGATCTGTTCTTCTTCGGAAAAGTCCACTCCGGTCTCGGCCAGATCCCCTCCCAGATACCAGACGGGCACCCCTGCCTTATCATAATGGGTCGTTATCACCACCGGCGGCTTGGTCGAAGCCGCCAAAGCCACGGCATAAAACGGGGTCAGTCTTCGACTCTTGACACACACCTGGTGAAGCGGGCGCCGTTGCATGGTGGGTAATTCCATCCCCTTCAATTGACCAAGAAGCTCTTCATTCCCTTGGCCTGCGGCAAAGACATAATTCCCCGCCTCAAAACGATAACTCACCGATCCTTGGCTGAGTTCAAAAGCTCCGACCCGCCCTTCTTTCATCAGGAGACGACTGGTAACGCCGGACCCTGATGAAAAAATCCGTCCTTTTCCCAGCTCTGCCATCACTTGAACCAGGGAGGAAGGTTCCACCACGCGCTCGTTCAGTTGAAAGACCGAACCCTTGTAACGGGGATTCTGCAAAACGGGCGGATACTGTTCACGGTCAAGATGACGGGCCCGGCTCGAGAGGGTTTTACTGGCGAAAAACGACGTAACCTGGGAGGCAATGCCACCGCTTGACCATAACACCTGATGATCCGATAGCATCCGCACAGAACGAAGATCCAAGTCCCCCTTCCCGCCAAAGCTTTCATTCCAACGACCAGGCATATCGGCAATCGCCTCGGAGGCATCATTGAGAACACCATTCAGGGCATACTTCAACCCACCATGGATCACCCCTTGGGAGGCAATGGTTTGTTCTCCGCCCAGGGTCTTGTTTTCAAAGAGATAGGCCGAACGGCCTTCGGCCAGCAAACGGTTGAGGAGCCAGAGCCCGGCAATGCCTCCCCCGAAGATGACCACTTCTGTCTGAATCGTTCGCGTCTCCACAGATTAGAAAATAAGTGCCGGAATGGTAAAGTCGAGGAATTGTGGGTTTAACCATGGAACCACAAATAATCTTGCTTAAAAATCATACCTTCTTGAGCCGATACCCGGCCCGGTTCTCCGCCTCGATCAATCCCGGGCGGTCATTCCTGGTGATGCCGCTGAAAGCCTAAAGATCTGGCCTGTATCCAGACCCAAGCAATGACTACTGACCCGCCACGCCACCGCTGTCCTCGAGTTGTTTCAGCTCCTCTTTGGACATTTTTTCCAGAAGCAGCGTCGTGGAAATACCCGGCACGTGGCCGAGGAAGAAAACCGGGATTTTTTCGCGGAAGAGGGATTCACGCAGGACAGGGTCAATGCTCTCGATGGTGTAATCGCCCCCTTTGACATAGACATCAGGCTTCAATTTCAACAACAAATCGGTCACATGAGCTTCTGGGAATACCAAGACAGCATCCACACAGTCGAGACGACCCAGCATTTCCAGGCGCCTGGCCTCGTTCCGGTGGGGACGACCGGGGCCTTTCAACTGGCGGACGGAGGCATCCGAATTGATGCCGACGAGAAGGAAGTCCCCCTGCTTACGGGCTTCTTTCAAATAATGGACATGGCCGGCATGGAGCAGATCAAAACAGCCATTGGTAAATACCATTTTTTTTTCCGAGGCAAGCAACCTCTCCCGCAGCTCCAGGGCCTGGCCGAGGTTGAGGGTCTTCTCTGCCGGGTTCATGAACGCCCGGCTTTTTTCTTTCCGGGTTGTGTTTGAAAACAACGCTCGATCTCGGCCATGACAGGTGAAGCAAAGTGATAGTCCTTCTCCCACTGGTTGACAATACTGTCCAGACCGCAACTCATCAGATTGAATTGGCGCCTGATGGATTCAACCAGGAAAGGATTAAAGCTGTAAAACCCGGCGAAGATTTTCTTATCGAACTGATCAGTGCGGTTCACCTGATGACAAACCAGCACGGCATGGGCTTTGCGGCCGGCAAAAAGAACCAGCCAGTATTTTTCCAGTTCCGGGCGAAAAATGGGAATGAAGTCGATACGATTGCAACCTTTGGGAGGCTGTCCTTCCCCCCAGACCCGGACGGCATCCAAATCCTTGGAGAGACCGATATAGCGTTTTTTCTGTGGTAAAAAATTCTGCAGTTTTTGGAAGGTCGAAATCAATTCGCCTTCCCGATGCTCCGAGGCCAGATCCTCAATAGCGTGGCTGACCGCCAACATGGCCTCGTTGTTGAAAAGATGGGTGATGTCACTTTCCGGAATCTGAACCAGTTCGCCCAGAGTGGTCACTTTCACTCCGTCTGGTTTTTTTTTGCCAGCTCGGGCTTTCTTGCCTCTGGACTTGGGTGACAGGGTTTTCAGCTTGATGCACTGAAGATCCGCGTCCTCCGCATACTTTTTTAGTATGGAACGGAACTGCTTGGCTGTGCTGTCTTCGTCTCTGGTCACCGCAATCATTTCCATAATTACTAAACCCTTTTTCAACACAAGCAAGCGCGGCGAGGCTTATCGCCTGTCTTCGGTCAAATCTTTCCATACCTTCCACGACCTGAAGCCCTTTGCCCGCCTCCCCCTCATAAGCACAGGAACCTAGTTTATTCACAAATTTAATTCCTCTAAAGCTTCCTGGCATTGCTTATGCTTTACAGAATGTAGGCTATTAAGTAGCCTGAAAGAACCAGAGCGGGACGGAAAAGTCTGTCCGGCTCACAACCAAGGAGTTGAGCCATGAGCAAAAACAAGTTCGGGACCAATGTACTCACGTCACCCCACAAATACGTGTTGCAATCCACTGAAGGTAAAGCCAAAAAATCCCACGCCCACCGCTACGAGCGCAGACGTATACGGGAATACCTCAAACACTCTGACGAAATGATAGAAGATTTCGCCTTCTGAGATTCTTTCCGGAGCGGCACCAGCTGCTCCGGAAAAATCTTGCAGAGTGTCTTCAGGCTTCCGCAGAAACTGCGGGGGGCCCTATCAATTTTTCCAAAGCCTTGGCCGAGGAAAGAACACCCGGCACACCGGCCCCGGGATGAGTTCCGGCACCGACGAGATAAAGCCCGTTGATGTCCTCCGCCAGATTATGCGGACGGAACCAGGCACTCTGGGTCAGGATGGGCTCGAACTGGAAAGCTGATCCCAGGTAGGCATCCAGATCCGTCTCGAAATCCAGAGGGGTCTTGATGATTTTACTGACAATATGCTCACGTAGGTTGGGGCACACAGACTCCAGAGACTCCAGAATCGCTTCCGCGTAACGCTCCTTTTCCATTTCCCAATTAACCTTCCCGCCGAGATGCGGAACCGGTGACAAGACGTAGAAACACTCGTGCCCGGGAGGCGCCATGCCAGGATCTGTCCGGGTCGGGGCATGCAGGTAGAGGGAAAAATCCTTGGCCAGGAATTTATGGTCGAAAATGTCGTCCAGCAGTTCCTTGTAGCGGTGCGATAAAATGATCGAGTGGTGGGCCAGATCCGGATAGGTTCGGTTGGTTCCAAAATAAATCAGAAACAAGCCCATGCTGTATTTCATCTTCTCAATGCGTTTATCCGTCCATTTGCGGCGATGCTCCGGTTTGACGCATTTCCGGTAGATGTTGGCGACGTCCCCATTCGAGACGATCAGTTTCGTGGAAAAGGTTTCCCCGCCCGCCAGACGCAATCCCGTCACAGCTTCTTCCTCAATCAGAATCTCCTCCACTTTGGCGTTAAGTCGGAGCGTTCCACCCATTTCCTGGAACAATTTGATCAACCCGTTGACGAGGGCTCCGGTTCCTCCCATAGCGAAATGGACGCCCCACTTTCTCTCGAGGAAATATATCATCGAATAAATGGACGAGCTATGAAAGGGATGTCCGCCCACCAGCAGGGGGTGGAAGCTGAAGACCATGCGGAGCTTGGGGTCTTTAAAATAAGAGGCGGCCATGGTGTGGACGGATTGATCCGCGCGGAGCAGGGCCAGATCGGGGGCTGTTTTGGCCATGTCCCAGACACTGCTGAAAGGATGGTCGGCCAGCTCGACGAAACCCTTCTCAAAAATTTTCCGCGTCTTCTCAATGAATTCGGGATAACGCACTGCGTCCGCGGGGCTGATTTTGCGGATCTGCTCCAGCATGTTTTCTTCCGAGCCGTTGTATTCAAAGCTGCTGCCGTCGTGGAAAATGATGCGGTAAAACGGCTCGCAAGGGACCATTTTAACGTAATCCTCGGTTTTCTTTCCCGAGAGCTCAAACAGCTCGTCGATAAGAAAAGGCGCGGTGATGATGGTCGGGCCGGCGTCGTAAGTGAACCCTTTGTCCTTGTAAACGTAACCTCGTCCGCCCGGCATGTCCCGCATTTCAAAGATGGTGGTCTGATAGCCTTTTGCCTGCAAACGGATGGCCGCTCCCAAGCCACCAAATCCGCTTCCGATTACTGCCGCCTTCACTTTATTTGCCTGTGCCATAATTGCAGGGACAGTAACACAGTTTGCCGCTTTGCCAAATGATTGATAAAGCAAGGGGGAAATCTGCCTTAACTAATAGGGTCATCAGCCATAGGCATACCCCGCAACAAGCCCTGCTCCCCGCGCTTCACTACCCAATCATAGCGATCCCGTTGTAGACACCAAAGTATGTCCTCCTCCAAGCCCAATCCAACCAGCCGCCGTCCGTTCCGGCTGCTGCGGAAAGCTTCCTCCAGATTTCCCTTGTAAGCGCGGTAGAGGGACGCCAGGGGATGATCCGGTTGCCAGTCTGCGAGAATCGCCGAAGCAAGCAGGGCATCTTCCAGAGCAAAATCCTCGCCAGTTCCGCTGCAAACCAGCACGACGGGGGCTTTCTGACGCTGAAGAACGTTGACGGTCGCACGGAGATTCAGAAATGATGCCACCAGCAACAGCTCCGCTCCACGCGCCGCCTCCATGGCCCGTGTTCCATTAGTCGTGGTCAGAACCATTCCACCTCTCCGGGTTCCAGTTCCGAGAAATTCCCTGGGCGAATTCCCTTTACTGAAACCTGCCGGAGGAAGCCCTCCCCGCTCTCCAGCCAGAGTAGAACCGGCAAACTCCTCCGCTTTCCGCCGCGCTGTCTCAACATCCCCACAGGGGTAAATCCAGTCATACCCCTCCGCCAAAGCCGTCACCATGGTGGACGTGGCTCTTAACACATCAATCACGACTACAGTTTTACCGGCCCAATACTCCTGCCCTGGCCGCTCATAGGCAGCAGGCGCAGTCAGCACTTCCACCGATGGCATCTCTCCGGACATAACTTCTTTTTCGTTTATTAATCCTGTTAAATAATTGACCTTACCCAACCGAAACACTTGAGGAAACATCTTGTCACAATCCCGACGAAGTTTAGACTGCCCCGAGAGCCTCCAACAATCACCATCATGCCCAAGGGATATCTCAGCCTCGTTCTTCACGCACATCTCCCCTTCGTCCGCCATCCCGAATACGAAGAGTTCCTCGAAGAAGACTGGTTCTATGAGGCCATCACGGAAACCTACATCCCGTTGATCAACATGATGGACGGACTGATCAATGACGGTGTCGATTTCCGCCTGACCATGTCGATGACGCCTCCTCTCTGCTCCATGCTTCTCGACCCCCTCCTCCAGCAGCGCTACATCCGCAATCTGGACAAGCTCATCGAACTGAGCACCAAAGAAATTGACCGCACCAAACACGACCACGTTTTTCACGAACTGGCCTGGTTCTATCACAACCGTCTTCAGGATTGCCGTCATGTTTTCTGCGATAAATACGGACGTAACCTCGTCGGTGCTTTCCGCAAGTTTCAGGATGCAGGCAAACTCGAAATCATCACCTGCGGTGCCACCCACGGCTTCCTGCCCCTGATGTCCGAATATCCCGAAGCCGTCCGCGCCCAGATCCTGATCGCCCGCGACCACTACCGCGAATGTTTCGGACGCGATCCCCGCGGCATGTGGCTGCCGGAATGTGCCTATGTTCCCGGTATTGAAAAATTTCTGCAGGAAGCGGAAATCCGCTGGTTCATCGTGGATACCCACGGCATCATGTTCGCCGAGCCCCGCCCCCAGTTCGGCGTCTACGCCCCCATCTTCACCAAGTCCGGGCCAGCGGCTTTCGGTCGTGACATGGAGTCGAGCAAACAGGTCTGGAGCGCGGAGGAAGGCTACCCTGGGGATGTAAACTATCGCGACTTCTACCGCGATGTCGGCTTCGATCTGGATTTTGATTATATCAAGCCCTACATCCAGCCCAACGGCCTGCGCAAGTTCACCGGTCTCAAATACCATAAGATCACCGGTAAAACCTCCAACAAAGAGCCCTACCGACCTTGGATCGCCCGTGACAAGACAGCGGAACATGCGGCCAATTTCATGTTCAACCGGGAAAAACAGATCAACCATCTGGCGGATAATCTCGGCATACCCCCGATCATTCTTGCTCCCTATGACGCCGAACTCTACGGACACTGGTGGTTCGAAGGTCCGGATTTTTTAAACTATCTTCTGCGTAAAGTAGCCTTTGACCAGGACGTCTTCAAAACCATCACTCCGGCCGAGTACCTGCAAAAATACCCGACCCAACAACTGGCCACACCTTCAGCTTCGTCCTGGGGAAACAAAGGGTATTGGGAAGTCTGGCTCGAACCTTCCAACGCCTGGATTTATCCGCACCTGCATGTGGCGGCCCAGCGCATGACCGAACTGGCGCGCCAATTCCACGATTGTTATGGATTGACCGAACGCGCCATGAAACAGGCAGCCCGCGAGCTTCTTTTGGCGCAGTCCAGCGACTGGGCTTTCATCATGAAGACCGGCACCATGGTTCCCTACGCCGTTAAACGCACCAAAGATCATATCCTCCGCTTCAACAAACTCTACGACCAGATCAAGTCCAACCAGATCGACGAAGAATTCCTCGGCAACTGCGAGTGGCGTGATAATATTTTCCCTAATATCAATTGGCGTTATTATATTTGAGGTGATTTCAACCAATCTTGCCTGGAGTTTGACTCGAACGTTATTCAGGGTGGAGTAAGGTGTTACAGCCCTATCCAAAAGATTCATTCGTAAGCTTTGATTAAGTCACCACTAGGGTGATCGGGCTGCGGTTCCTTCCACGCCCCAGGCGGATCAGGATGACGGTGTAGAGATACCAGCCTGCATCCTTAAATTGGAACTGCCTGTTTAAAAACCAGGGGCCTTTCGTTCCGGTAACGAAATTCTGTCCTCAGCCTGAATTACCCGCCCATCTGCTTGAAATAACTTTTCAGCTTGCGGTCATAACGGCGTTTCCAACGCTCTTCCGGGGTCAGAAACTTGATTTCGTAAACCCAAAGACCAAGACGATAGAGCCCGTAGAGGGCTGCGACGGCAAGTGCGATAAAAAGGACAACTAACACGGATTATTTATTGTTACACAGTTGCCACAAAACTTCAATAAAAGGCTTTAACATCCCAAATGACAAAAAAATATGCCTGAAATGCCTCTATGGCGTTGATCATTATCGGGGTCAGGCAACCCGCTTGGCCACATCCTCCCGTGTCACTTCCCAAAGCAGGTCGAGGGTCTTTATCAATCCGTCTTTGGCTTCGGCCAACGCTTCGGGTGACGCCACCCCGGCCCGACCAAGGAAGTAGAACTTGATCTTCGGCTCGGTTCCGGATCCCCGGACCACGATGCGAAAGCCTTCCGACAAATAAAACATCAGCATCAATTCTTTCGGGATCAATTTGCCATCCACGTCATAAACAGTGTCTTCGGCAAAATTCTGAACTTTCTCCACCTTGAAGCCCCCCCAGCTTGCCGGAACCTGCGCGCGGTAACTTTCCAGGAGTTTTCTGATCTTGGCCGCTCCTTCCGCACCTTCAAAGGTCAGGGTGCCCAATTTCTCGAAATAAAAGCCGAAGCGGACATAAATTTCATCCAGATAGTCCAGGATCGTTTTCCCTTGGGAGCACGCATACGCCGCCGTTTCCGCAAACATCAGCACCGCCGCATTGGCATCCTTGTCGCGGACATAATCGCCTCCGGAATAACCGTAGCTTTCTTCGCCCCCAAACACAAAGAAGCTGCTTTTTTCCAACAACACGGAACGCCAGGCCTCAGCGGAAAGTGTGCCACGACCGCCGGCCTTGTTTTCGTAGTCGCGGAGTTTTTCCCCGATGTATTTGAATCCTGTCAGGGTATCGACGCATTTCACGCCGTAATGCGCGGCCAGGGCTTTCTGTAGATCGGTCGTCACAAAGGTTTTGATCAGGGTGGCGTGGGAAGCGTTTCCTGGGTTGAGAACACCCTTGGCAAAAAAGCGTTCCAAACGGTAGGCCGCCATGACCGATCCGATCTGGTTCCCGGTGATGATTTCAAAGTCACCCTTGGCGTTTTTTAGCGCCACGCCCATGCGGTCGGCGTCCGGATCCGTCGCGATGACCAGATCAGCCCCCTCTGCCTTGGCCTGATCCATCCCCAGTTGCAAGGCTTCTGCATTCTCGGGATTGGGTGATTTGACCGTGGGAAATCCACCGTCCGGTTTGACCTGGGAGGCCACCGTCGAGACCTGAAATCCGAACCTTTCCAGCAAGGCCGGCACGCTTTGAATGCCCGTTCCATGGATGGGGGTGAAAACAATCTTCAGTTTTCCTTTCTGGGACTTGATGATCTCCGGCTCCAGAACCAGGGCGCTGACCGCATCCAGGTATGCCTGATCCACCTCCTTGCCGATAATGTGCAGGGTGCCTTGTTTAGCCGCCGGATTGGCGACCCGTCCCGACTGGATCTTCATGACTTCCTGGATCACCCCAGAGGCGTTAGGCTCCACCAGTTGGGCTCCGTCATCGAAGTAGGCTTTATAGCCATTGTCGTGGGGAGGATTATGGCTGGCGGTGATGACAATGCCCGCCTGCGCCTTCAGATGCCGCACGGCAAAGGAAAGCTCCGGCGTGGAACGTTCGCCTTCAAACAAATAGGCATCAATCCCCATCTCCACCGCGGTCTTGGCGGTCAGTTCGGCAAAGGCCCGGGAAAAATAACGGGTGTCATGAGCCACCACCAGTGACGGGGTTTTTCCGGGAAACTGTTTGATCAGATAATTCACCAGCCCCTGTGTGGCACGGCTGATGTTGAAATAATTCATCGAGTTCGTGCCCACAGCCGGATATTCAGGGGGTTGCGCCGTGCTGTTTTTTCCAAGCTCCGACCTGGTGATCGTCCTGCCGATGGAGCGTCCACGCAGCCCACCCGTTCCGAAACTGAGAGTCTTGTAAAAGCGGTCGTTGAGTTCCGTCCAATTTTCCGCCGCCACCAGTTCTTCCACAGCCGCCTTTTCCCATGCCTCACAACCGGATTTCTCCAGAAGAAAGAGAATGTTATCACGACTGGAGGCCAACATTTTTCCTGAAGAAACAGCCAAAGCCAACGTATCAAACAGAGAACTCATCTCCCTATTCAGCGCGGCAATCAGGCTGCTGACAACCGAAAAAAGGATGAATTTACCGCTCTAAGACTGGCACCAGGATAAATCCGGTTTCCAAATCTCCCACCACCCGGCTTTTCCGGCCCCGGTGATTCCAATGCCATAGTCCTATCAGGGAACAGATGAAGGCATCCGTGCGATCTTCCACTTCCTTGGACCATGTCCGTTCCAACAACCGGTCCAATATCCCAGAGGCTTCCAGCCCGGGAAACAGGCACCGGCCTTGTTCGCGTAAAAGAGACTGAAGCCGCCGGAATTCAACTTTCCTCTCCGCCACGCTGCCACGTTTGTATTTGATGATCCGCTCCAGGCTAAAAAGTGAAACCAAGGCCGCATGGGGATAGACTTCCATCAGCCAAGGCACTCCATACACTTCTCCCGCTTTGCCACCGGGCGGACGTTTTCCCGACGATTGTGGATAACATTGTTGTATCCTGGCGGCCACCCGAAGTGCCCGGGGACAAAGCCTTTTGTTCACGGGATGACAACCCGCATGTTGTTTCCCAAAAAGGCGGTGCATCTCCCGGTCAACCGGGCGGGAACCGCCTTCATTGATACAAACAACCGGAGCATCCAAAGCCACAATCACCGGTTCAGGCGACCCCGCAAAAGGATCGATCACTTTCAAAAGTGCATCATCTCCCTGCGGATAGGCCATTGTCTCCAGACAGGCTTTCTTTCCACGAACCTTCAGGACACAAACACCGTCCGCTTTTTTTTCACCCCAGGCCAGATCGATCCCCACAATCCACATGAAATCAAGTTCGCTGCAAAACAGAGAACCGCAAGTATCCCGGAATTATTTTAAACGGATTTCAGTAGCACCGAAATAGGAGTGCAGAACAGCTGGTAACTTGATGCTTCCGTCCTTTTGTTGGCCGGTTTCAACCAAAGCCACAAACAAACGCGGCAGGGCTGTTCCCGAACCGTTCAAGGTATGGCAGAACACGTTTTTCTTGTCTTCGGTCTTGTAACGAAGGTTCATCCGGCGGGCCTGGAAATCCTCGAAATTGCTACAGGATGAAACTTCCAGGTAGCTCTTGGAGCCAGGTGCCCAGACTTCTATGTCGTAGCACTTGGCCGCGCCGAATCCCATGTCGCCTGTGCAAAGCTCGATGGTGCGGTAATGCAGCCCCAGCAGTTCCAGAACCTTCTCGGCATTTTTCCGGAGAGCTTCCAACTCCTCATACGAGGTCTGCGGCTCCACGATTTTTACCAATTCCACCTTGTCAAACTGGTGCACACGGATCATGCCCCGATTGTCTTTGCCCGCTGAACCCGCTTCTTTGCGGAAACAGGGTGTGTAGGCGGCATAACGGATGGGTAGTTGTTCTTTGTTGAGAATTTCCTCACGGTGCAGGTTGGTCACGGGCACTTCTGCCGTCGGGGCAAGGAAAAGATCCTCACCTTCCAGACGATACATGTCTTCCCGAAACTTGGGCAACTGGCTCGTCCCATACATGGAAGCCTCGCGCACCAGGAAGGGCGGAAAAATTTCCGTATAACCGTGTTCCCCCGTATGCAGATCCAGCAGAAAGTTCAACAGGGCTCTTTCCAGCCTGGCTCCCTGCCCCCTAAAAACAAAAAAACCACTCCCGGAAATTTTTGCTCCGGCAGCAAAATCCACGATGCCCAGTCTCTCCACCAAAGGCACATGCTCCAATGGTTCAAAATCAAAGACAGGCTTTTCCCCGAAGGTTCTTACCACGGGATTAGCCGTTGCATCCAGACCGACGGGGCAGGCTTCATGGGGAAGATTCGGAACCTGTAGAAGAAGATCCCGTTGCTGCTCATCCAACTCCGTCTGCTTTTTATCCAGGTCGGCAATACGGTCGGATTTCTCCTTCATTCCGGCCAACAAATCGTCTGCCGATTCCCCTTTGGCTTTGCGCCCCCCGATATCCTTGCTGATGGAGTTGCGCTCAGCCTTGAGCTTTTCCACTTCAGCGATGACTTCGCGGCGCTTGGCATCGACATCCAGAATCAGGGCCACAGCGGCTTCATCGCTCTTACCACGGGCTTTCAGACGTTCGACCACTTTTTCGGGGTTATCCCGGATCAATCGGATATCGAGCATAGAACAAAAGATTTAAGAGATCAAAAAGGGGGAAAACAAACCAAAAATTGCAGGAAGGATGCCCGCTAAAGGCGCCAACAACCACGAAAACCGGAATAAGCCCCTTAAACCTGAATCAGAAGAATCATGTGTTCCTTCCGTCTTTAGCGCCATTTCGCGTGTTTCACGGGAAAATTTCCCATTCTTAAAACTTTAAACTTAAAACCTAAAACCCTAAAGTTTCCCCATGTCTGCCCTGTTGGAAGTTTTAAAGCTGAGCTTCGGTTACACAGAATTCCGTGCTCTCCAGCGCGAGATCATTGAGGAATCCCTGGCCGGAAATGACGTTTTTGCCCTGCTGCCCACCGGCGGCGGCAAATCCCTTTGTTTCCAGATCCCGGCCCTGATCCAACCCGGATTGACCCTCGTTGTCTCCCCACTCATCGCCCTGATGAAAGACCAGGTCGATTCCCTCCAGGCCAGCGGGATCTCCGCCACCTTCCTCAACTCCTCTCTCGATGCCTCCGAATCCAAAGCCCGTCTTCAAGGCCTCCACAACGGCAAATACAAACTGCTCTACGTGGCGCCCGAACGCCTCATGCTCGACAGTTGGGAAGACAAACTCCAGTCCTGGAACATCAACCTCATCGCCATCGACGAAGCCCATTGCATCAGCGAATGGGGTCACGACTTCCGCCCTGAATACCGAAAAATTTCCCAACTCCGAAAATTGCTGCCCGATGTCCCGGTCATGGCCCTGACAGCCACCGCGACGGGACGGGTCCGCGAAGACATCATCAACCACCTGAAACTACGGGAACCGAAATGTTTCGTCGCTTCCTTCAACCGGCCCAACCTTTCCTACCGCGTCATCCCCAAGGACAAACCCCTGCAGCAGATCATCGACTTCGTAAAAAAGCGCGACCACGAAAGCGGCATTATCTATTGCTCCAGCCGCAAAGGCACGGAGTCCCTCGCCGAATCCCTGGCCGACCGCGGCATCAAAGCGAAACCCTACCATGCCGGTCTAACCAACAAGGAAAGGGACTCACACCAGGAACTTTTTCTACGGGACGAAGTCAAAGTCATCTGCGCCACCGTCGCCTTCGGTATGGGCATCAACAAACCCAACGTCCGCTACGTCATCCATCACGATCTTCCCAAGAACCTGGAAGGTTATTACCAGGAAACGGGCAGGGCCGGACGCGATGCCCTGCCTTCGGACTGCCTACTTCTTTTCAGCGCCGGTGACGTGGCCAAACAAATGCATTTCCTTGATGAAATCAGTGACGAAGACGAGCAACGTAACGCCCGCACCCAGCTACAGCAGATGTTGCACTATGCTGAAAGCTCGGGCTGCCGACGGGTCGATCTCATGGGGTATTTCGGTGAAACCTGGGAAGAAGTGCCCTGCGGTGCCTGCGACAACTGCCTGTCCCCCCGCGAATCCTTCGACGGAACCATTCATGCCCAGAAATTGCTGTCCTGTGTCTACCGCATACGCCGCGCGGGAGGTTTCGGCGTCGGACTGAACCATGTGGTGGAAGTTTTAACCGGTGCCAACACGGAAAAAATCCGACGCTGGAACCATGACCAACTTTCCACCTACGGGATTGGTAAAGACACCCATCGCAGCCAATGGCTGGCTATCGGACGCGAACTTCTCCGGATGGGATTCCTGCGTCTTTCCGCTGGAGAACACCAGGTTTTGGAACTGACCCCGGCCGGGATTGAGGCTCTGAAGAGCCGTAACCCTATCCAACTGACCAAACCCATGACCAAGACGCCTTCCACCCGTCCGCAGCGCAGCGGTGCGATTGATTGTGATGAAGCCCTATTCGAGCGGTTGCGCATCTTGCGCAAGAAGCTCGCGGACGAACGGGAAGTTCCGGCCTACATCATCTTTGGCGACAACACCCTTCGTCAGATGGCGCGTTACTATCCGGAAGATGAAGACGATTTCGACAGTATCAGCGGTGTGGGCGAAAAGAAAAAGGCGGAGTTTGCCGCCCTATTTGCCGGAGAAATCCGCAGCTACCTGGAAAACAATCCCAAGGTTCTTTTCCGGGACGTGAAGGATTACAGTTGATAATCAGGTTAACTACTAACCTGTAAATCATTGTTTGACCTATATTATCCAGAACTAAAAACACTGGAAAATATAATCCGCGGGCCAGTTGAGGGAAGACGTAAATTTGGCCGAGCTTACCGGAACTTACCCTGCTGCCCCAGAGATGAAATTAGAACCTTCCGGTGGCGGGATAGAATTGCCAATAGAAAATCCCCAGATAAACAAACGGGGTTGGTTGAGAGCAGCTTTTTGGGTTCATGAGAAATCACGAACCATGTTCTTCGTCGATTTGTTTTGGAAAAAGACCAATCAATTGACTACGGCAAACGTCCATCGAATCAACCACCGGATTCGCCAGCTCAAATCCCAACTTGGAAAAGGCAGCAGCCCCTGGAAATCAGGGCAATAATTCGGAGATATCCACCGCAAAAGCTTTGGCCAGTTTCTGAAGCGTTTTTTGCTGGGGAAAATGCCCGCCTGTTTCTATCACCGCAACATACCCTCGCTTCAACCCGGAAGCTTTGGCAACTGCAGCCTGTGTTTTGAAACCGGATTTGGCTCTTAGAGAAAAATACCGTTTTAGAAATACCTGGACACGCGTGTCTGAAATTTTGTCCGATTTGGCATAGGCCGGATCGTTCGACTTCAAATCTGATTCCCATTCTTCCAGGCTTTGATCGGGCATTTCGAGAGGTTCATTGGCACTGATCTCAGCCAACGTGCGGAGAATATTCTCTTTTTCCTCCGGATCCTTTTCCCGTTCGTACTCAAACAAAGATGAACCAACGATGCTATCCGTGCTTTATCATCGGCAGAAATCCTGACCTGATGAGATAAAGTCTCTGCACGCTTCAATGAAGCACGTAAACCCGGATGCCGGGCCAAAGCTGCGGCACCCAAACGATATTAAATTCTACATGGAAAACCCCAACTCTGTCGGGAGACATCCTTGTACTTTTTTCGAATCTCCTCTCACAATATGTTCTCGGAAAGTTTTGTCACGGGCGGTTTCAATTCCCGTATGTGTCCGTCTTCGAGACTATAAATCCAGCCATGCACCTGTAGCTCCTGACCCCGCACCCAGGCATCCTGCACAAGGGTTCTCTCACAGACATGCTGGCGCTGGGCCAGGACAATCAATTCACAAAGCCTGTCAAAACGCGCTTTCCCCGCTGGCAACGCATCCGTCTCGGTCTGGTACTCACGGGCCACGTCCAGGATGTTCCGGAGCCAGTTGTCGATCAGTCCGTGCCGTCTGTCCTCCAGGGCGGCGATAACACCACCAGCAATCGTAATGGCCTGTAACAATGACAGGCTTCACCGGCAATACACCGAAGGCATATTGCAGGACGGAAAGACAATTCAGGTCGCTTTGCGAAACCGCATTGGCCACGTTGCGATGAACAAAAATCTCACCCGGTAGAAGCCCCACGATTTCATTGGCCGGCACCCGGTTGTCGGAGCATCCGATCCAGAGATACCCGGGCTCTGCTGATGGATCAGGTGGGTGAATAAATCCGGATTTTTATCCCGGGTGGCCTGATCCCAGACCCGGTTGTTTTTGATCAACTGATGAACGGAACACCTGAAGGGATGGTAAACCAACGTCAGAACCGGGCACAGCCTCAATTTCCATCCCCAATCCCAAGCTCGACATCCGTTCATCACAGCTCAGAGTTTCAGGGACAGAGCTCAGCCATGATTGATTTCGCCAGACCTTTCCAGAAAGCTTTTGATCACACGGCCAAAGTGCTCTTTCAACCCTTCAGCCTCGGCAAATGGTTTTGTCTCGGCTTCAGTGCCTGGCTGGCAGCCTTTCTTACCGGAGGCAACAGCACAAACTTCCAGTTCCCCAGCGGGAACGATTTCAGCCCGGTTACAGGCAAAGGTAATCCCGGACTCGAAAAAGGCGTTCTGGAATTTTTTGCCAAAATGCTGGATTTGGGTCTCCCCTTCTGGCTCATGGTGCTGGCCCTGTTAACCCTGCTTTTTTGTTTCGTGGTTTTTGTCTTCATTATTCTTGGATGCCGCGGGCATTTCATGTTCCTCGACAATGTAATCCATAACCGCGATGAGGTGGCAAAACCCTGGAAGGAGTTCAGCCGCGAGGCCAACGCCCTCACGCTCTGGCACACCATTCTTAGCCTATTACCACTGATCCTGATCTTCAGCTTTTTCGCTCTCGCCCTGGTTTTTTTCTGGACGGATCTTCTCACAAGAACCACCCGTCCCTTCACCGCCTACCTGCCTTGGATTCTCGGATTCGCGGCCCTGATGCTCCTCATGCTACCCATCAGCATTTTTGCCTTTTTCCTGCGCGAGTTCGGCGTGCCCATCATGGCCAAACACCGCTGTTCCGTTTCCAGGGCCTGCGTCCATCTCTGGCACCTGCTGCGGACACGCACCCTGGACTGCCTCGTCTTCATCTTCATCCGCTTCTGTATGGGATTCGCTTTCATAATCCTGGCCCTGTTTGCAGGTTGCCTGACCTGTTGTCTTGGATTCCTCCCTTATCTCAACACAGTGGTGACACTCCCCTATCATGTCTTCCGCCAAAGCTTCACCCTGGATTGCCTGGCCCAGTTTGGGCCCGACTACAACCTTTGGCCGGTGATTCCGCCACCGCCTTTCCCTCCCACCAGCAGCTGACGAACCAAGCCCATCAGAGGATACTTCCATCCCAGGGATTTCCAGATTCAACGATTGAAAGAAGTTTCGCCCCCGGACCGTTGCATCGGACACGCGAATACGGAATCGATATCTGCCTAAGTCCATTGGGGAGAATGCGGAGACACGGTGAGGCCGTCGGTGAAATCCAGCGCCTGCAACAAAAGATCGCCGCCCAATATGGAACCCTTTGAACTCGTCCTCCAGCGCCTTACTAAAGATAAAGTGAAATAGGTGACCGTGGGAGCTTACGCTTCCATGCTGCACTGGGCAGAACAAATGACCCCTGACAAAGCTGGGAAAAACCTTATCTGACCTGAATCCCATCCAGCGCCAGACCCCCCGGAAAATACCCCTCGATCTGGAAACACTCCCGACGCGCTCTGTGAAAAATCTTTACTGATCCCGTAAAGCAGGAGAAGGATCCACAGGCTGTAGTTTTGGATCATTTCTTAATCAACCCGGTAAAGCAAAACCTACGATAATACCGGTAGATCCTTCGCCTTGCTCAGGATGACAGGTCACATGGTTGCTGAGGAGGCAAACTGGGTTGTAAGCCGAACCGCCCTAAAATTCAGCAGTCAAGCCTCAGCGCCCAGCTGCTCCAAAACGGAATGCCATTGCTGGTTGAGACGTTCCAAATTCTCGGTATTTTCCGACAATTCACGATTTAGGCTGACCATCTCCCCTCCATGGGTGTCAGAATCTTCCAACTTTTTTTCGATTTCCTTCTGCCTTTGTTCCAAACGTATGATGTCGCCTTCGAATTGCTCCGCTTCCGTCTGCGCCTTCTTGCGGCTGTTGGACTTGGCCTGGCGTTCCTCGGCTTCCTTACGCTTCTGCTCCTTGGTCTTGAAAACCGAAACCTTGGGCTTTTCTTCCTCCACCACGTCTTCGGGGGGACGACTGTTGGTCAACTGCTGGCCCGCCGTTAGACCGCTGCGTTCCGAGATGGCTTTGGATTTTTCCAGGTAGTAGTCGTAGTCGCCCGCATAGGGCATCAGTTTCCCGGCAGAAATATGCAACACTGTCTTGGCCAGCGATTTGATGAAGTAAACATCGTGGCTGATAAAAATAATGGTTCCGTTGTATTGCTTCAACGCCTCGATCAAGGCATCAATGCTCGACATGTCCAAGTGGGTGGTCGGTTCATCCATCAACAGAAGATTGGGAGGATCAAGCAACAGTTTGACCAGGGCCAGGCGCGATTTTTCTCCCCCGGACAAGACGCTGGTCTTCTTGAAAACGTCGTCCCCCTGGAAAAGGAATGAACCCAGCACGGTGCGGGCGGTCTGCTCCGGCACCTCTTTATCAATGCTCATGACTTCCTGCAGGACCGTGTTATTCGGGTTGAGCATTTCCACACGGTTTTGGGAATAATAACCCGCTAGGACGTTATGTCCGAGCTTACGCTCACCTTCTCCGGGCTGGAGCATACCACCCAGCAATTTAAGCATGGTCGATTTCCCGGCGCCGTTGGGTCCGACCAGAACCGTCCGCTGCTCGCGTTCGGCTTCGAAATCGATCCCCTCGTAGATTTTCTGCTCGGTATAGCCGAAATGAACCTTGTCCAGGGCGATGACACGCTGGCCGCTGCGGGGAGGCTGGGGGAATTTAATGCTGATTTTTTTCTCACTGCCTTCCGGAGCCTCGATCTTCTCCATGCGGTCGATCTGCTTCAGTTTGCTTTGGGCCTGGGCTGCTTTGCTGGCCTTGGCGCGGAACCGGTCGGCGAATCGCTGGAGGTCGTCGATTTCCTTCCGCTGATTCTTGTAGGCTGCCAAATGCTGGACTTCGCGTGCCGCACGTTGCTCCACATACTCGTCATAGTTTCCGCGATACCGGTTCACCTTCTTGTTGCGGATTTCCAGGATGGTGTCGATCAGGGCGTTGAGGAAGGCACGGTCGTGCGAAATCATCAGGATGGCACCGGGATAATTCTGGAGATAGGTCTGGAACCAACCGAGAGATTCGAGGTCAAGGTGGTTCGTCGGTTCATCCAACATCAAAAGATCCGGCTCCATGACAAGAAGCCGGGCCAGGTGGGCGCGCATGATCCACCCCCCGCTCATGGTGCGGGCCATGCGGTTGAAATCCGTTTCGCGGAAAGCCAGGCCGTTCAGGATACGTTTTGCCTTGGGATCGAGTTGGAAACCGCCCAGCTCGGCATATTTTCCCTGGGCCTCATGATAGGCTTCCGTATCGGTTTTACCCTCAGCCTCACACTGGGTGAGGATACGGCGGAGATTTCCGTATTCGGGCGTGATGGCAGTGGCCAATTCAAGGACGGTTTCGTCACCGGTAGCCGCTGTTTCCTGGGGAAGATAACCCAGCGTCGTGTTGCGGTCCATTGCCACGTTGCCCGCATCAGGCTCGTTCTCACGCAGGATGACAGAGAAGAGCGTGGATTTACCCGCGCCATTGGCACCGACCAAAGCCACGCGGTCGCCGTAGTTGATCTGAAGAGACACGTCTTCGTACAGCGTGCGACCGCCGAAGGCTTTGCTGACATTGGAAAGGCTAAGCATGAGCTTCAAAAACTAGACAGAGTGCGCCCACTAGGCAAGCCTCAGCTTTTTAGCCATCAAAACGGGAAAATCATTTCAACGCAAAGTCGCTAAGAAGCATAAGTCGCAAGAAGATCGAGGACATCTTCTTTCAGGAGAACTACAGACAATACCAGGTATCCCCCCGACGTTTCGCCCCGGCATTGGCCGGGGCAGGCCGAAACGCCCAACAAAAATAGCGTCTCAGAGCCTTGGCGTCTTTGCGTTAATTGCCGTCCGCCTTATATGTCCCAAACACATCCCCCAGCCACCAGCTGAGGCCCCGGGCGGCAAGGCCAATGAGGGCGAAGGGATGGCGGTAAAGAACACTCATGACTTGTTTGACCAGATCCTGCTTGGGCTTTTCCAAAGTGCCGGAAATATTGACCGTCGCCCAATAAAGGCCGTCGCTGGATTCCTTGAAGACAGTGGTTGTCGCTTTGGGAAGCCATTCGAGATCTTTCTTTCCCAGGCCCACTTTGATTCTGCCACTCAGGCTTTTGTCGCGGCCCACTAGCAGGTTGCCACGAAGCCCGCAAAGGCCCGGAGACAGGAAATCCAGTTTCGATACTTCGGTTCCCTTGCCCGTCGATTGCCATTCAGCTACGGCTCTTTTGAAATCAAGACGCAAAAAGGCCTCGTTTTTCAGGAAGCGGACCACCGCCTTCTGGAAATCCAGATCCTGCAGGCTTCCCTGGGTAATTTCGATTTTCCCTTCACCTCGTCCCTGCGCCCATTTCCAGTCCTTGGCTTTCCAGCGGATGTCTCCAGCCACATCACCCTGGAAATGTTTGGCCCATTTAAGAGGAAACCAGGCATGAATTTTTTCCAAACGGAATTTCGTATCCACAGCCACTGCATTTTCCATCGACCATTCTGCACTGCCATTCAGATAGCCATATCTACCCGCATCAAATTCGAAACGATCCGCTCTGAAAAGCCTCTCATCAAAACTGAAATCGATTTGGGCCCGTTTCAGTCCTATTTCCTCGGGAAAGCGGACGCCGGCTTTTTTGAGGGCGATCACGCTACTGAAGGGAGCTTTGACCGTGGCCCCGTCAAAATTGACCATGCCTTCGGCTTTCGATTCTTTCCAATCATTGAACTTCCCTTCCCATTTCAGACGGCCTTTCATACCCGCGTCGAAGCGGGCCTTCAACTGCCGGGGAAGCCAGCTTTCGATGGGCATCTCATCGAAAACAATATCGATCTTCCCATCTCCCTCCTTCCACCCGTAATCCAGATTCCCGCGGATGCGGGCCTTGTTGCGGATGAGGAGTTCAACTTGTTCCGCATGAAAATGTTCTTTCTCGATCTTAAAAACCAGGCTGCCTTTTTCGAAATCGAACTGCAAAAGCTCCGGATTGTTATGGAGTTTCGACAACTGGTCTAACCAGACCCAGTCGCGCAACAGCGTGTCCCTCACTTCAAGTTTTCCCGTGCTGAAAATCTCTTTACCTGTTTTGTCCGTGTTCCAGTCCAGGTCTCCGCTGATGCGGCCCGACAATTTGCCTCTCAGATTTTCGGGCATGGTCTGGTCAAAAGGCATGTCCTTCAGTTTGACCACGGCCTTGACCGATTTATCCTCGCGCATGCCAACCGTTGCCACGATCAGTGCGCTGGCCGGATCGTTGTTGATCCCGGTCAGGAGGGCGCTTTCAATGTCCATTTTCTCTCGCGTGATGAGCATGCGGAGCTGGTTGATCTGGAGTTCGGGAAGGAGAGGAAATTCGAGAGTGCCGTTGTAAATGAAATACTTGAAATCACGTTCGATCATGGTGGCGCCGAGATGCACATCCTTGAGCTTTCCCTCCTTGCCCATGAAAGGAAAGGTGACCAATGCTTTGGGAGTTTCGATCCACTTCGCGTAAAACCGCTGCGGCATCAGCCAGGCATACCAGGGCTTCTTTCCTTTGACGGGAGTCTTCTTTAACTCGTCCTGAGGCAGGCGGAGGGCGAACTCTCCTGCTTCAATATCGATACGATCGATCTGCCAGACCCGCCAAAGCACGGCCCATGGATTGAATTTTCCTTTGACCCCGTGCGCGTTCAGGGAACCGATGGCCTCACCGGGCCAACCTTCGCTCGTGTATTCCGCCGTCGTTGACGTCCAGTCCTTCACCGTGAGCGGGGCGAATTCACCGTCAACCTTCATCGCTTTTGAAACTTCTCTGGAAAGCATACTGCGGAAGCTTTCCGAATTGAGCCAACTTTCGAGGGGGGCATCCGCGTAGGAAACAAGGAAGCCTAGGGCGATCCCGGCGACGAGAAGAAATCCTCCCAGCCATTTCAAAAAACAGTGCACAGCTTTTGATAGACGAAAAGTAAAGACCAGGACAGGGGAAATGCCGGCAGCATGTCCGTTTCATTTTTGTAGGCGAGGTTTCGAAACCCCGGTTCTTCATCGATACCTTCCTGGGCTTTAAAGCCCCGGCTGTAAAAAAGCCGTGCTTGGCATCCAACGTGGTTTGTTCAACGTTGGGATATGTCCGACAAGTCCTCCTCTTCCGCCAAATTCGCCGAATTAAAAAGCCGTTCCCAAATGCTCGAACCCATTCTTCGGGTGGGCAAAGCCGGCGTCAGCGACGCCTTTGTCTCCCAGGTCAAAGATGCCTTCGCCCACCATGACCTGATCAAAATCAAGTTCGAAGGCCACAAGGACGAAAAGAAAATCCTGGCCCCCTTCATCGCTGAAAAAACAGGCAGCCAGCTCATTCTCCGTGTCGGCAATACCGCCACCTACTACCGGGCCCTTTTCGCCAAAAAATAACACTATGCCTGAACACGACCCCGGCCGTCTGGAAAAACTCTGGGAAGAATATGGTGCCTTCCTGCAGTCTTGGGACGATCTGACCCTGGCCCGCTGGATGGCACAGACCCTTAGCCAGCTAAACGGCGGCCTCTGGCGCCAATCCCACCCGCTCATCGGCTCCTATCGCCTGGCCGCCATCGCCGCCCACAAACGCGGACTTAAGCTCTATCGTCTTGCCAGTATTCCCCATGACTTCACCCAGTCCGAGTGTTGTGGAGCCCCGTTGATCCCTTTTATCACCCGTGACGTCATGGAAGACGGTCTGATCTGCATCCACTGCAACAGCAAAGCCCTCGCGCCCGAGGATCTGCCGCAGGAACTCCAGGGGCCGCTGCGCGAATGGTCTTCCCGTTACGCGCCTGTCCATGCCGTGGCGCATTGGACCGAGGAAGAGAAAGAGCGGCGGGGTGATTACGACAAGGCCTACAACGATGCTGCGGCACAGGCCGAGGGATTGATTGCGGAATTGGTCACGGATATTTTACCGGATTTCCTGGATCATTTTCCGATGCTGCTCTGGGAGGATCATGACGGCTGCCTCGATGTGCAGCCGGATGACCTGGTTTTGGAAGAGGATTAGCGCCTTTAACGCGTAATTCAAAAACCCAATCAGTAGGTGTAGAGCTCTTCGGGCTTGAAGAAACGCTTCAGCTCGACCTCAGCAGCGGCCTGGGAGTCTGAGGCATGAACCACGTTGATCATCTTGTTTTTACCGAGATCACCGCGGATCGTTCCTTTGGCGGCCTGGGTGGAATCCGTCGGTCCGAGCATTTCGCGGACTTTATCAATGATGTCATCACCGGCCAGAGCTACCGCTACAACCGGAGCGGACTGCATGAACTGTTCAATTTCAGGGTAAAAAGGCTTATCGGCCACGTGGGCGTAATGCTCTCTGAGGATTTCTTTGCTTAGGTGGATCATTTTGGTCCCGCAGATCCGGAATCCGGCTTTTTCCAGGCGGCTGATCACTTCGCCGCAGTTTTTGGCGGTGACACAGTCAGGCTTCAATAAAATCAGAGTCGTTTGCATACAGGGGGTTTAAACTACAGACCTGCTTGCTTTTGTATAGTTCAATTTTGATATAACATCTTAGCTATCTCTTTCTTGTTCTTCACCTTACTTTGCAGATACTGCCAGAATAAAGAGAGTTGATGACTTGTTACAATCAGGTGATGCCTTCCGGTTCGACTTCCCAAACCTTGCCGGGTAGCCCCGCTATCGACGTGAAAACGTTGCCTCCATTCATCCTGACTCTTCTTGCCACTCTAATGCTCAGTTCTTTTGGCGACTCCGGTTCCAACCCGCACGTATCAGCGGAAAGCGCCCCTTCCAAACCCAGGGACGCTTTGGAGCTGGTTTTCACCTATAGTTCCGAAAAAGAAGAATGGCTGAAATAAGTGACCAGTGACTTCAACAAACAGAAAATAAAACCTCCGAGGGCAGGGCCACCTTCATCCAAGCCCTATCGATGGGCTCCGGCGAATGTATCGATGAAGTTATCAGCATCAGCCGCCAGGCCCATCTCATCAGCCCTGCCTCAGGGACCTTCATCAAATCAGGAAATGCCGAGTCGCGGGTAAAAAACTGGAAAAGATCTCGTCGCCTCAACAGATAATCTTGTTCTTTCACTCGTTGCGATCGCGATGTGGAGACCCATGGCAGAAACATTGGGATGGGGGAAAAAACCGATCGGATGGGCTGAAGTTCTCAGTATGGCCAACAACTCCAAAGGTTGGTCTTCCCGCGGTTTTCCCCGCTGGGGATCCTTCGAATTCGGACATATCCATCCTGAGTTCAGTAACAGCGGACTGATTTCCCTGTTTGCCGAAGTATACGCAGCCACCGGCAAAACAGCCGGCCTGACCTTGGAAGATGTGGCCAAACCGTCCACGGCACAATACCTGTCCGGGATTGAAAAATCCATCGTCCACTACGGCAGTTCGACCGGATTATTTGGTAAAAAAATGTTCAGCAACGGCCCCCGCTATCTCAGCGCCGCCGTTCTGTATGAAAATATGGTCATCGAATCCACTTCCTCCAAGTACAACCGGCCTTTTCCCGTGGTGGCCATTTACCCCAAGGAAGGCACCTTCTGGTCTGATCATCCTGTGGGCATTGTTGAACGGGAGTGGGTGACACCTGAACACCGCGCAGCCGCCCAAACCTACATTCAATATCTTTTGGCCGGACCTCAACAGGAAAAGGCCGTTCCTTCTGGCTTCCGCCCCATAGATGTGGAAATCACTCTTGGCGCACCTTTTGATACCGCGCATGGCGTCGATCCCAAAGAATCCCAGACCACGTTGTCTGTTCCATCGGTTGAAGTCATGGATGCCGTTCTTAAACTATGGAACCAACATAAAAAACATCCGGCTGTCAGTCTCGTTCTGGACATCTCGGGCAGCATGAACGATGAAGACCGCCTGAAAAACGCCAAAGAAGGAGCCCTCCAGCTTCTTGGAATCCTGAACGAACGAGACACCTTAGCGCTCCTTCCCTTCAGTTCCAAACCAACCTGGGCCGCTAAAGATATTTACGTCGGAGTTGCCGAAACACTTTCAGTCAAAATCTACCTGACCGCCAAAGCAAAAAATCTCAGTCCCTTGGAGGCTACTAAACTCAGTTTGTCCGATTATCAACACCCCGTCTCCTTGGATATCCTGAGAAATCAGATACAGCTGGCCGTCAATGAATGCACCGACATTGAGTTCATCCCCCTCGTTTTCAGGCACCTTCGCAGAGCTTGAAGACCGTCAGCCCAAAATATCGTTCTCCATTCTACTGAAAATCCTTCTGTACACGTTGCACCAAACGTGGTAATTCTTATTTCTGATTGATTTTACAGTTTTTTATATAAAAATATCTTCACCTGCCTTTCTGCTTACTCTATTCCTTTTATGATGATGAAACATTTCCGTACGACAACGATGGCGGCCCTTGTTTACAGCTGTGTTATCTGGAGCAACAACCTCTTTGCTCAAAATGAAAATATCGTGGTTAAAGCAGGGATTGATCTTTCTGTCACCGGAGTTAGCGGAGCCCAGGGGGCAGCCGCAGGCAAGGTTCTTCAGAATGACTTGAAATTGAACGGCTCCTTCAACCTGACCAGCCCTGAAGCAGCCTCTGTTCTGGTCAAGGCCACTGCCTCCGCTGATACTGTGCAGGGAACCGTTACCGATAAAAAGGGAACCGTGCTCCTGAATCAAACCTTCAGCGGCGGCTGGCGCAAAGCCACCCATCTCTTTGCCGATGCCATCGTGGAAAAACTGACCGGAACACCGGGGATCGCCACCAGCTCCGTCACCTTTGTCTCCGCCCACACCGGACACAAAGAACTCTATGTGATGGATATCGACGGGGCCAATGTCCGCCAACTCACGCAGGACAAAACCATCAGTCTGGGACCCAAGTTTTCCAACCTGGGTAATCAGATTGCCTACACCTCCTACAAAAGCGGCTACCCCGATGTCTGGGTCATCGATCTGGCCAATAGCAACCGCCGTAAAATCTCTTTCTACCCCGGCGTCAACAGCGGCCCCTCCTTTTCCCCCAACGGCTCCAATATCGCTCTCACTCTTTCCAAAGATGGCAACACGGAACTTTACACGATCGCTGCCAGTGGCGGCTCCCCCGAACGTCTGACCCGCAGCCGCGGCACCGAGGCCAGTCCAACCTGGTCTCCTGACAGCTCCACCATTGCTTTCGTTTCGGATGATCGCGGCACTCCCCAGCTTTTCACCATCTCCGCTGCAGCAGGTTCCACCCCCCAACGCATCAACACTTCCGCCTCCTACACCACAGAACCGGATTGGTCCCCGGACGGTTCCAAAATCGCCTACTCCATCCAGGCCGCCGGCCAGAACCAGATCGCGTTCACCACTCTGTCCAACGGCCAGCAAACTATCCTCACCACCGGCGGCACCAACGAAACCCCTAGCTGGGCCCGCAGCTCACGCCATCTGGTTTTTGCCCGCAGTGGAAAACTTTATCTCCTGGATTCCATGACCCAGGCCACCACCCCCCTGGAGAATGGACTCACCCGCAACAGCGAACCCAACGTTTCCCGCTAGACTTTCAACACCATCCACACCCAACTAAATGACACCTATGAAATCCAACCATCTCGCCCTTCTCGCCTTATCCCTGACTCTCACCCTCGTCTTCAGCGCCTGCTCCAAAAATATCAAAGGCACAGGCAGCGACCAATCCGGTTTCGGATCCGAAGGCCTCACTGGCGGTGGCATTCTTCCTGATCGCCAGGGCAATCCCGACAACGCAGACTTTTCCATCCTGCAGGCCTTCACGGTCTATTTCGACTTCGACAGCTTCTCCATCAATGCCGCTGAACGCTCCAAGCTGAATGCTATAGCCAAGTGGATGTCGGAAAATCCCGGACGCAACATCGCTTTGGCCGGCCATACGGACGTCCGCGGCACCACACAATATAACGTTGGACTGGGCGAACGCCGCGCTCTCGCCACCCGGGACTACCTCCTGGGCCTTGGGGCCGATGGCAACCGCCTCATCACCGTCAGCTACGGAGAGGAACGTCCGTCCGATACCGGTGAAGGCGAATCCGCCCACGCCAAGAACCGCCGTTGCGCCTCAGGCGTCATGCCCTGATCCGCCGATTAAAGCCGGTTCACCGAAACCGGCCCACCTGTTGTAGGGCGCCTCGGTGTAGCGCCAGGGCTTGGCAAGAACCGGGAAAACAATAAACTCTCCCCAGATGCCCGACCCCTCCAAGCTTGGCTCCAAAATCCTCCTGCGCAGCCCCAACTGGCTGGGGGATGCCGTCATGACCCTGCCTGCGGTGCAGGCTCTTATCGGGTCACTCGATAAAAAAAACCGTGTCTGCATCCTCAGTCCCGCCAAACTGGCCGACTTCTGGAAGCTCGTTCCAGGCCTGGAATCCGTGCTCATTGTCGATGACAACATTGCCATCACCGCCGACACTCTCAAGCCTTACCACTTCGACAGCGCCATCCTCTTTCCCAATTCCCTGCGCAGTGCCCTGGAACCCTGGTTGGCCGGTATTCCGGGGCGTTACGGCCACAGAGGCCACAACCGAAGCTGGCTCCTGAGTGAAGTCTTTCCCAAACCCTCCCGCGCCCAGGGCTACCGTCATCAAAAACTCGACTACCTTGATCTGGTCTCTGCTTTACTCACAACTCAACACCCGGAACCCGAAAACCAAAACGTTACCCCCCTACCCCGTCCTCCCATATCCCCTTATCCCAACCCCTGTCTCGTCATCTGTCCGGGCGCGGAATATGGTGCCGCCAAACGCTGGCACGTTGACCGCTACGCCACCGTGGCCGCAGAATTGAGCTCCCGGCACCAGCTCCAGATTGTAATTCTCGGCAGTGTTACTGACATCCCTGTCGCTGAAACATTGACCGGTCTTCTGAAAAAAGCGGGTGTTAATGCGGCCAATCTCTGCGGCCAAACCTCCCTCGCACAATTCCTTAACAGCATCGCCCACGCCTCTCTTGTT
>Ga0163146_10000335_pt1 | contig 66281 bp, 58 predicted proteins | sample OliLakLV19MP7G1_FD_148648 | JGI IMG/M metagenome (GOLD analysis project Ga0163146, IMG submission 148648) | Freshwater microbial mat bacterial communities from Lake Vanda, McMurdo Dry Valleys, Antarctica - Oligotrophic Lake LV.19.MP7.G1 | ecosystem: Environmental > Aquatic > Freshwater > Lake >... | reverse complement strand
TTCAGTTGATTGTCGTTCATATCGATCACCATGCTGGGCATCGTGATCGATCCGGACTAGCGCTTCAGACTCATACCATGTTGGAATCACACCCCGCGCTCAGACTCATACCATGTTGGATAAGGCTTGGAATTGCGAAAGACGCTGGCGCAGATTAAGATTCATAGGCGGGTGGTACTGTTGTTTTTGACGCCTACATTATGCCTTCAATGGCAACACCCGCACTTCTTTTTTGCCCCAAGCGGCAAGAAATTCCCTCGATCTGAGGGATTACGCAACTACCTCTGACGTATGCATACCAGTACCGTGTGGTTCCGCCGTGACCTGCGGCTGATCGACAACCCCGCGTTCCACGCCGCCTGCGCGTCGGGAGGTTCGGTGCAGTGCGTCTATGTGCATGCGCCTGATGAGGAGGGCCAATGGCGGCCGGGCGCAGCGTCCAACTGGTGGCTGCATCATTCATTGCTGTCGTTGGATGCGTCGCTGCGCGTGCTTGGTGGTGGACTGTGGGTGCTGCGCGGCGACTCGTTGCCCACACTGCAGCATTTGCTGAGTGTTACCGGGGGCGATCGTATTTTCTGGAATCGTCGTTACGAGCCGGCGGTGATGGCGCGCGACACGAGGGTCAAGCAGGTTTTGCGCGAGCAAGGCATTGAGGTGCAAAGTTTCAACGCAGCACTGATCGTCGAACCCTGGCAGGTGCAGACCTTGCAGGGCAATCCGTATCGTGTGTTCACTCCGTTCTGGCGTAATGCCAGCGCGCGCGTTACACAGTGCCTGCCGCAAGCACTGCCTGATTCGATTTCGCTGCTGGCATCTGCGCGCATCCCGGACGTTGAGACTCACACCGTCGAAAGTCTGGGCCTGTTGCCGACCATTCCATGGGATCAAGACTTCAAAGCACACTGGCAACCGGGAGAAGACGGCGCGCTGGCGCAACTCGATGAATTTCTAGATGCCGCCGTGTCCAGATACAGCCGTGATCGTGATCGCCCCGATTGCGACGGCACTTCACGGCTGTCGCCTTATCTCGCCTGGGGCAATATTTCACCGCGCCAGATCGTTGCGGCAATTCATGCGCGCGGCGCGGACGATCCGGGCGTGGTCGAAAGGGCGGCGGCGTACATTCGGGAGCTTGGCTGGCGCGAGTTCTCGCATCATCTCCTGTACCACTTTCCTTACACGGTCGAGAAAAACCTCAATGCTGCGTTTGACGCGTTTCCGTGGCTTGAGCCGCAGGCCAAATTACTGAGTGCCTGGCAGAGAGGAAAAACCGGTATTCCGATCGTTGATGCCGGCATGCGCGAACTCTGGCAGACCGGTTGGATGCACAACCGGGTGCGCATGATCGTGGCCAGTCTGTTGACCAAGAACATGCGCTGCCACTGGCTGCAGGGAGCGCGCTGGTTCTGGGACACCTTGGTCGACGCCGACCTCGCCAACAACACGCAGGGCTGGCAGTGGACAGCGGGTACCGGCGCCGATGCCGCGCCTTACTTTCGAGTGTTCAACCCGGTGTTGCAGGGCGAGCGCTTCGATCCGGAGGGCCACTACGTCAAACGCTATGTTCCCGAATTGGCGCGCGTTCCCACCAAACACGTCCATCAGCCGTGGATGCTCAAGCCAGGTGAACAGGAGTCGTATGGAATCGCCGGATCGGTTTACGCTAAACCACTGATCGATCTGGCCCAGACCCGCGCCGAAGCTCTGGGTGCCTATCAGGCGAGTCGGCACGGGCCGCGCTAAGTGCTCGTGGCTGGGGCCGGTTTCCGATCTGTGCCTGGAACTTCTTCTTGCTACGGCGGCCCAAGTCGCTGCGACTGTCGAGCTCGCATCAACGCGCTGCACAACTGCCGACGCTGTCGTCGAGCAGTGCGTCGCGTACCGATTGAGCGGGCGTGAATTGCGCGCGGCGCAGGTCGAGGTAACGCATGACACAGTCGTCGGGGCAGCAGCCCGCGCTGCGTCCGACATTGCAGCGCGGGATCGCGGCGACACAACGATCCATGCGCGGTGCATTGCCTTCAGCGCACTCGAAGATTCGCGATGAGCATGCGGCGAGCAGGCCCTGGTCTGCCGGTCCGCGATTGGTCCAGCGCCTGGCTGGTGCGTTCAACACTGGCGCCGTTGCGTTCCAAGTGCTCACTGGCGCGGGTTGCGGGCGGGTCAAGCGTTCGCGCTTTTGCAAGGCCTGACGTAACTGCAGCAGATCGCTGCTGGTCAGCGCGGTTTTTGCGGAATTGGACTTGCTGTTCAAGACCAAGCTGCTTTTGTCGGCGCAGGGTTTGTCCTGAAAGACCACAACGCCGTCGCGCCCGGCGCAGCTAAAGATATCCCCGGTCGCGGACAAGGCAAGGGCAGCGAAGACGCTGACGCCGATGATCATGTTGGATATTCCAGATTCATGCCGCCATTTTGCCCGATGCCGAATGAACGCTGACACCTAAGGAAGGTCTGAACAAGTCACCCCTTCGTCTTCGCCGCATTGCTTGTTGCTTGCCAAACCCCCGTTCTCAACAGCGGAGCTGGTCGCTCTCAACAGCGGAGCTGCTCAACCTGCGGTTTTTCGCCTCCTGACTCAGGGGGCTATCACGGCTCCAGACTTGTTCAGAGGTTCCTTAGGAGTGACGTGAGTCGCGATTCTTTACACCGCCGCAGTATCGTCGTGCCCCACTTCACTCAATCCGCGAACTTGCCAAGCCGTTCGGCCAGTCGGTGCGTCGCCCCCATTTGACCCAGCCCGGTCGCGCCGGTACAACGAGTTGAATGTCAGCGCAATGGAGTGTTCGATGCCGATGACCAGCGCCAAGAGTGGCAATCGCGAGTCCATGTCTAAAGTGGACACCGCCTGGTTGCGCATGGAACGCCCGACCAATCTGATGATGATCACCGGCGTGATGATGCTCGCCGATCCGCTCGACGTCGATCGCTTCAAGCGCATCCTCAGAGAGCGATTTCTCGCATTTCGTCGATTTCGGCAAAAGGCGGTTGATGGTCCCGGAGGCGCCTACTGGGAGTTCGATGAGGATTTTGATCTTGACTGGCACGTGCGGGTTACCGCGCTGCCGGGCAAGAGTGGACGGTTGGAGTTGCAACGACTGTGTTCGCAGCTGGCCTCGACACCTCTGGACTATTCCAAGCCACGCTGGCAGTTCCATATCGTCGAGCGTTACGGTCAGGGCTGTGCGCTGATTACCCGCATTCATCATTGTTACGCCGACGGCGTCGCGCTGATCGAAGTGTTGCTGTCATTGACTGATGTCACGCCTGCTGCCGAGCACAAAGCGGCATTGGCCAAGGTCTGGTTCAAGGATGGGCGGGGCGGGGTGGTCGACCGCTTGGTCGCGCCGGCTCGCAACGGCCTCTCGCAGGTTGTGCACCTCGGCGAGACTCTGTTGGAAAAGGCACGCGAGATTCTGCACGATCCCGAGATGCTCGGGCGCGTGGTGCATGAAGGCAGCGAAATCGCTCGCGAACTGGCGCATGCGCTGAGTTTGCCGGACGATCCGCCGACGCGGTTTCGCGGTCCGCTGGGTGTCAGCAAGCGCTGCGCCTGGGGTGAACCGATGCCCATTGATGAAGTGAAAATTGTTGGCAAGGCTTTGGGCTGCACGGTAAACGATGTGTTGATGGCCTGTGCCACTGGAGCGCTGCGCGCGTATCTGATCGAAAAGGGAAGCGATCCTGACGGCATCGACATTCGCGCCACTGTGCCGGTGAATCTGCGTCCACTCGAGCATTCAAAGGAATTGGGCAATCATTTCGGCCTGGTTTTTCTGACTTTGCCCATTGGTGAGCCCAATCCGTTGCGGCGACTTGAGCGAATCGCCGAGAGCATGCGCGAGATCAAGCGTTCGCGTCAGGCGATCATGGCGTTCGGACTACTTGCGGCAATTGGCATGGCCCCGGCGGTATTGCAAGGTCCGGCGCTGGAAATGTTCAGTCGGAAGGCAACCGCGGTGGCGACCAATGTGCCGGGTCCCCAAATGCCGCTGTACTTCGCCGGCAGCCGCATTGACGACCAGATGTTCTGGGTGCCGCAGACTGGGTCGATCGGCATGGGAATCAGCATTCTCAGCTACAACGGCCGCATACATTTCGGACTGATGACTGACGCGAAACTCGTTCCCGATCCGGGCAACGTGATTGGGCGGTTTGCTGCCGAGTTCGAGAAGCTGGTTTTGGCGACGCTGATGGAAGATTGGAACGAGAGCATCACCAGTGACGGAGCGTCGATCACGCTGGCGCGCTATTCACCTGGGACGGGTACAAATGTGCGACTCTCGGCGAAGCGCGTTGCGGCTGTGACCAAATCAACAGCCATAAAGAAAAAGACTGAAGCCGGGCAGACCGGAACCGCGAAGCCCCAGCCTCAACCAAAAGTGGCCAAAGCAAAATTGAAGGTCGCAAAGGGAAGCGCGCTAGCGAACAAGGCGCGCGCTCGGGTTTTCGATCTGGCTTGATCGGGCTGGATCAACAGCCGAAGGAAGCGCCTTTCGCCGTCGACTGCGAAGCGAGCATGTGCACCTCAGTGCGCGTCCCGAGACTTTCTCCAATCCAGATTATTGTGCGACTCGCGCCATGGTGACTGCGACCTGGTTGCTTGTTGGCGGCTCGTTGTCGCTCAGCTCCACTCCGGTGCCGGTGTAGAGGCCGGTGCCCAGATTCACAATGGCGCCGAGCACGTGCTCGTTTTCTCCGAGCTCGGCAGTGTTCTGGTTGATCTGCACGCTGCGCAGATTCAGCTTCCCGTAGTTCAGCACAGCCGAGGCCGCATACAGCGAGTCGTAGCGGCGGCTTATCCAGTTGTGGGCGATCTGGGTGCCGTCGATGTGCAGTGTCGCGTAGTTGACCAGGGTTCCGGCATCGCGCTGCGCGCCGTCCAATTGATTGAAACTGATCTGGCTGTCGATGATGTGGATTTCGCCGTAGTTCTCGATGATTGCCGGATGGTGGCGAGCGATGTTGTCCACCACCTTGACCCGGCGCAGTTCGAGCTTGCCGTGGTTGAGAATCGCGCCTTCAGTGCCTTCAGCCAGCGTGAGGTCCCGAATTTTGACCTGGGCGTTCTTGCCAACCACGATCAAGGTGAAATCGGCTTTGGAGTAGCGGCGGATCTCCGCTTGATTGCCTTCGATCACCACATTGCCCTTGAACGCTGGAAGCCCGATCTGACGGCTCGCATCGGCAGCTTCGGTAAGGGTGTATAGGCCGTGGCGCGCAAGCTGGATGGTGGTCTGCTGCGCGCTTTTATTGGCCTGCTGCAGTGCGCGGATCAAGCCTTGGGTGTCCCGGTCAGACACACGGATATCGGCCCCATGGGCGGAATGGGCGAGCATAAGGACCACGGCAGGCAGGAATATGATCCGGTTCATGGTGGAGTCCTCGTTAAGCGGGCTTGCTTGAGGTCGGCCGCTGGGCGGCCTGACGCCTATGAAGATCGGGCACGAAGCTAGAGCACACCTACTACACACGTTTGTCACGTCCAGCCCGCGGCACAACGCCCGGCGCGCAGTATTTCACCGGTGAATTGTCTGAATCGTGCGACTGGGCACGTTTTTCGTGAGATTGCGTTGTTGTCAGAGCTGGATAGAATCAGACATCGCCCGGCCTGGCCGGATTCGCGATTTTCAAGTAAAGCGCATTGCGCGAGGAGTGCAGATGAGAAAGCTAATGTGGGCGGTCGCGATCGCGGCCAGCACGATGGTTGGCGGAGCGGCAGTAGCGAAGGGAAACGGCCCGACTCTGGCAGTGATCGAGTTCAAGAACGAATCGGGTGCCGGTTGGTGGACTGGCGGAGTTGGCTGGGAACTCTCCGGAATGCTGTCCAACGAGCTGTCCGCGCTTGGTTCGTTCCGTGTGCTGGAACGTAGCAAGATCGAAGCCGTGCTCAGCGAGCAGAACATGGGCGCTTCCGGTCGCGTTGCTGGCGGTACCGCTGCCAAGATTGGCAAGATCACCGGCGCTCAATACCTCGTTGCCGGCACGGTGACGTCGTATGAAGAAGACGCTGCCAGCACCGGCGGTGGCCTCAGCATCAAGGGCATTTCGCTCGGCGGCAATTCTTCCAAAGCCTATATTGCCGTTGACGTGCGCGTGATCAACGCAACGACGGGTGAGATCGATTTTGTGCGAACCGTCGAAGCCACCGCGAAGAGCGGCGGCATGAGCGTCGGTATCTCGCGCGGCGGTTTTGGCGGTGCGTTGTCACAGCAGAAGAACACGCCAGCGGGCAAGGCCATTCGCGCGGTTCTGGTGGAAATCACCGACTACCTCGATTGCGTCATGGTCGCCCAGGATGGTTGCGAGGCCGAATACGGCGCCAAAGATCGTGCCCGTCGTGACAAGACGCGCTCGGCGATCAAGCTGGACGACTAGTCTAGGGAACCGCTGAACAAGTCCGGAGCCGCGATAGCCCCCTGAGTCAGGGGGCGAAAAACCACAGGTTGACCAGCTCCGCTGTTGAGAGCGGGGGTTTGGCAAGAAATAAGCAGTGTGGCGAAGACGAAGTGCTGACTTATTCAGACCTTCCCTGGAAGGGGGTGCTGGTCTGGCTACCCTGGCGCAAATACCCAGCTGCAGTCGGATCAATAGCTCGCGCTACAAAAACAAAACGGCGAACCCAGGTTCGCCGTTTTTTTTGGTGCGGACAGAGCAGTTAGTGCGACCGCTGCAGACGCGGCGAGACGCCCGATACGCTGCAATCAGCGCGGTCCACGCGGCCCGCGCGGCGGCCCGCGACGAACGGGCGGTGGCGGTGCGGCGGCGTTGATGTAGTTGTTCGAGTCCATCGGGCCGGTAAACGTGGCGGGCGCGCGGTTGCTACGTCCACGTGCTCCGGGCGGTTTGCCGCCTCCGGGACGCGCGCCGCCGCCTGGTGGACGTGGTCCGTTGCCGGTGGGCGCGCGATTGCCGTCCATACCTTCCTGGCCGGGGTAATAGGTGAGGAAGTTCGACGCTTCCAAAGCCTGGCCGGGGGCCGGTCCACGGCGACCGGGACCGGCATAGCCGCCGCCGGCCTTGCCCGCGTATCCACCTGGCTTGCTGCCTCCTGGTTTGCGTCCCTTGCCGCCAGGACCACCAGGGCGCTTGCGTTGACCGGGGCGCGCATCGTCGTCGCGTACGCGATCGAATGCGCGCAATTCGCGCGCCTCATCGGCGGTGCCACTGCTCCAGCCGGCGCCGCGTGGTTTGTCCGGGCGGTACTCATTCGCTGCCTTGGTCGCCTTGCGCACGCCGATCACACCCTGCAATGTCAGCGTGTCGGGCAGATTGCCCAGACCGCAGGATTCGCGCAGCGACTGAATCTGTTCTACCTCCAGCAACCGGTAATGACCCCTGCGCAACTCGCGCGGTAGTTCGATCAGGCCATAACGAATTCGCTTCAGACGTGCCACCTGCATGCCCAACGATTCCCACATGCGACGCACTTCGCGATTGCGGCCTTCCTTGAGCACAACACGGAACCAGCTGTGGTTGTCGCCCATGGAGATCACATGGATCTCGTCGAAATGTGCGGGGCCATCTTCGAGCATCACGCTTTTGCGCAGTTGCTCGAGGTGATCTTCAGTGACCTGACCATGGATGCGGCACACGTATTCCCGCTCCAGCTCGCGCGAGGGATGCATCATCGCGTGTGCCAGCTCGCCGTCCGTGGTGAGCAGCAGCAATCCGGTAGTGTTCATATCGAGCCGACCGATGGCGATCCAACGCGAGCCCTTCAGGCGTGGCAAGCGCTCGAACACGGTGCGCCGACCCTCAGGATCTTCAGTCGTGGTCAGTTCGCCTTCTGGCTTGTGATAGACCAGCGCCTGGATTTCTTCCGCTGGCGTCGGTATCGCGAGAAAAGCCTTGCCGTCGAGTTCGACGCGATCGCCGTTACGCAGGCTGGACCCGATCTCGGCGACATTGCCATTGACCCGAATCTCGCCAGCGACGATACGCTCTTCGATCACCCGACGCGAGCCTAGACCGGCTTGGGCCAGCACTTTCTGTAGTCGCTCCTCGACCACCGGGCCGACTTGCTTGGCCTCGCGGTTGAGCGAAAGTTTGCGGCGCTGGGGTTGTTCGGTTTTCATGAATTGTCCTCCGAGGACGGGGGCATGAATTCGCCCTCGGCAACGTTTGCTTCAATGGATTCGTGTGGGATTTGTGCAACTTCGATCACGGCTTCGACGCTGGAAATTTCGTCGGCCTCAAGCAGTGATTCGATTTCGTCATCATCTGGCAGGAAATCTGGCTCGCTGTGTGCAGCTAAGTGGAAAGCATGTGGGCGGGTTGCCTGTTGCGTGTCGGGATTCGCGTCGGCACCGGCCTGTGTATCAACATCGGTCGCGGTATCAGTCTCTAAGCTTCCACTGTCATCGTCCGCAGTCGCTTCGCTGCTGGTCGAAACCGTTGGCGCAAATCTGTCGAGTTCGAGCTGTGGTTCGAATTCGGACAGGTCACGCAATTCTGCCAACGGTGGCAGCTGATCGAGGCTCTTCAGACCGAAGTAGTCGAGAAACTGACGTGTCGTACCAAACAGCGCGGGCTTGCCGGGCACGTCGCGATGCCCGAGCACGCGAATCCATTCGCGCTCTTCCAATGTCTTGACCATGTTGGACGAAACCGCGACACCGCGGATCTGTTCAATTTCAGCGCGCGTGACCGGCTGGCGGTATGCGATCAGCGCCAGGGTTTCGAGCAACGCGCGGGTGTATTTGCTCTGGCGCTCGGTCCACAAGCGCGACACCCAGGGCTGCACGTCTGGTTGGATCTGGAATCTCCAGCCGCTGGCGACTTCAACCAACGCGACGCCGCGTTCGGCGTAGTCAGACTGCAGCAGCTCGATCGCCGCGTGAATGCTGTCCACCCCCGGCGGATTTTCCTCGCCGAACAGCTCATTGAGCTGAACCAGAGTCTGTGGGCTGGAGGCCGCCATGACCGCGGCTTCGATGACACGTTTGAGTTGTTCTATTTCCATGGGCCCATACTTGAACATTTTGCCTGCTTGCACTCTATTCTTTCTTGAACGGAAGGCTTACTTGAACGGACGGACTGTTTGAACGGAAGTCGTGCTGGATCTTCGGGGCGACTCAAGACGCTTCGCGGACCGCAAGTGTCTTCACGTAAATGGGACCGAGTGCCTGGTTCTGCACGATTTCGATCAGGTTTTCCTTGGCAAGTTCGAGGATCGCAAGGAAGCTGACCACCACCCCAAGGCGACCTTCTTCCAGCGTGAACAACGCTTCAAAAGCATGAAACTGCGCATCCAGCAGCAAATTGAGCACATCACTCATGCGCGCACGCACCGACAGCGTCTCGCGCTTGATGTTGTGCTGACTAAACAGATCTGCACGCTTCAGCACATCTTTCAGTGCCAGCAGCAGCTCGCTCATTTCCACTGGTGGGGGCAGACGCACAACGTTGCGCTCGCCTGGGTCTGCGTGCGCCGGGTAAAAGTCGCGATCCTGGCGCGGCAGCGTGTCGATGTCCTCGGCGGCCTTTTTGTAACGCTCGTATTCCTGCAGGCGACGGATCAGGTCCGCGCGCGGATCCTCTTCCAAGTGCTCCGCGCCGGGTGGTCGTGGCAGCAGCAGGCGAGATTTGATTTCGGCCAGGATTGCCGCCATCACCAGATACTCGGCGGCCAGCTCCAGTTTCATGTTCTGCATCAGATCGATGTAGTCGATGTACTGACGCGTGATCTCGGCAATTGGAATTTCCAGAATGTCCAGATTCTGACGTCGAATCAGGTATAGCAACAAGTCGAGCGGGCCCTCGAACGCTTCCAGAATGACTTCCAGCGCATCCGGCGGGATATACAGATCCTGCGGCATCTGCAGCACCGGCTGCCCGCGCACGATCGCAAGCGGCATCTCCTGCTGCTGGGGCAGCAAGGGAAACGGCACCACGTTGTTGGGCAATTCAGCGGCTTCGCTGTTCATCAGGATCGATCAATGGATCTGGAGGACATTTTCTAAGTGTTCTTCCTGTGCGGTTTCGCGCAGGGAATGGATCGAAGAGTCGGATCAAATAAGCAACGCAGCACCGACCGTGGTCAATGCAAATACCGCAGCGCTACCAACACGGCAGCAGTTCCATACAAAATGAGTCGCCGTCGCTGGCGAGATCGAAAGGTCTGGCGGAATACGACGGAAAGGTCTCGCGGCTGCTCGCCGCGCCAGTCGCTTCAAACCCCTGCGACTGACTGCGTGGTCAGCTTACGCGCAGAATCGGGAGCTGTCCAGACTCCGCTCCGGGTATCATTCGTTGATGTACTACTTCATTTACGGTATTGACCGCCCTTACTCGATCGAGGCCCGCCGCGCTGCGCGTCCGGCCCATCTGGCCCGTTTGCACGAATTGTGCGACCAGGGGCGCCTGTTGATTGCCGGTCCTCTGCCAGCGATTGATGCCGAAGACCCCGGTCCTGCGGGGTTTTCGGGCAGTGTCATCATCGCCGAGTTCGACTCGCTTGCGGTCGCCCGGGGCTGGGCCGATGCCGACCCCTATCTGGGTGCGGGGGTCTATCACGAGGTCATCGTGCAGCCATTCCGCAAGGTGTTGCCGTGATTCCCGCTGAACGCAAGGCCTTTATCGAAGATGTCCTGCGCGAGGCCTTTGCCCCGACTTCGTTGCTGGTGCTTGATGAGAGCCACAAGCACGCGGGCCATGCGGGTGCGCGCGACGGACGCGGGCATTTTGCCGTGGAAATCATCGCCGAACCTTTTCGCTCGCTGAAAGCGCTTGAGCGCCACCGCGCCGTTTATGCCGCTTTGGGCGCGTTGATGCAGACCGACATCCACGCTCTGTCGATCAAGGCCGACGCGCCGGCGTAGGATCGCAACGGTCGCGATCGTCGGGGCAGAAATTCGGGCGCGCTACAAGGGAACCTCTGAACAAGTCCGGAGCCGCGATAGCCCCTGAGCCAGGGGGAGAAAAACCGAAGGTTTTTAGGGGTTTGGCACGAAATAAGCAGTGTGGCGAAGACGAAATGGTGACTTATTCAGGCCTTCCTTAGGCAGATTCAAACTGCTCAATGCGCTGCACCAGACGCAGGCAATCGCTATAGCGGTTGTACAGCGGCGTCGCTGCCACGCGAATGATATCGGGCTCGCGCCAATCGGCCACGATGCCATCTTCCGCAAGAAACTCGAACAGCGACTTGCCGGTGTCGCGACTGCCGTGGACGCGCAGTGACAGCTGCGCGCCACGCTGCTCCGGCGCAGCGGGCGTGCGCACCTCCACCCGCGCCGACGCCAGCTGTTGCAGGCAGTCAGCCAGGTACGCCGTCATACGAATCGACTTCTCACGCAACCGCGCCATCCCGGCACGGTGAAATACATCCAGAGAGCTGCGCAACGGCGCCATCGCGAAGATCGAGGGATTGGACAGCTGCCAGCCGTCGGCGCCAGGGGTCGGGTTGAACTCTGGCCGCATCTGGAAACGTGTGGCCTGATCGTGTCCCCACCAGCCGGCGAATCGCGGCCGCTCGGTATGGGCATGACGTTCATGCACAAAGCAGCCGGCGATCGCGCCCGGCCCGGAATTGAGATATTTGTAGCTGCACCAGACGGCGAAGTCCGCATTTGCGTCATGCAGGTTCACCTCGACATTGCCGATGGCATGAGCGAGATCGAATCCGGCGATCGCACCGGCACGATGCACTTGCTGCGTGATTGCTTTGAGATCAAAGTTTTGCCCAGTCAGATACTGCACGCCTGGCCACAGCACCAGCGCGAGGCGCGGGCCGTGCTGCGCGATGGCGCGCTCGAGGGCAGCATCGGAGATCGAGCCGTCGGCTTGATCTGCTTCCAGCTCGATCAGGCACTGCGCCGGATCCAGGCCGTGAAAACGAATCTGTGATGCCACTGCATGTCGGTCCGAGGGAAATGCGTGCTTTTCGATCAGGATCGCGGGGCGCTCGGCAGTAGGTCGATAAAAGGTCACCAGCATCAGATGCAGATTGGTGGTCAGGGTGTTCATCGCCACGACTTCACTGGGCAATGCGCCGGCGACCTCGGCCAGGTGTTCGCGCACGAAGCTGTGATAGGGCATCCACGGGTGTTTGCCGCGGAAGTGGCCTTCCACGCCCAGATCGCGCCAGTCGTCGAGTTCCGCGATCATTGCAGCGCGCGTGCTGACGGGTTGCAGGCCGAGTGAATTGCCGCACAAATAGATCTGCTCGCGACCGTCGTGATGGCGCGGAATCAGGAACTCGTCTCTGAACCCGGCAAGCGGGTCGCATGCATCCTGATGCAACGCATAGGTTTCGGTGGCGATTGCAGACATCGCAGTACCAGTTTTCGGGGGAGGGCACGCAGTGTGACGTCGGGCGCGTGCATCCTCAATACCGCCGCCTCAATGCTGCGTGCGGCTGCGCATCGCATAAATCAGCCAGGCAATTGCGGCAACCACAGCACTGGCGAGAAAAGCTCCCTGGCCGCCATTCAGTTCCCACATGGTTGCCGCCAACAAGGCACCGAGTACGCCGCCTAGCCCTGACGAAAAGCCATAGAGGAGGCTTTGACCGGCCGCTGCACGCCGACCAGGGAAGAACTCGGTCATCTGGCGCATACAGCACGAGTGAAACACAGCGAAACCCAGCGCATGCAACAGCTGTGCTGCGGCCATCAGCACAAACGAATCGGCGAAAAACGCGGTGACGATCCAGCGCAGAACGGTAGCGCCGATGCAGATGCTCATCAATCGTGGCGCGCCGAAGCGCTCGATCAATCGTGGAACCTGCCAGAACATGGCGATCTCGATCGCCACGCCCAGAGCCCATAAAGACCCGATGGCAGTGCCGGAGTGTCCGTGCCTCTGCAGATGCAGGGTGTAGAACACGTAGAAGGCACCGAATCCAGTCTGCATCAACAATGCGACCAGCAGGAAACGACGCACGCCGGGCCGGTTCCAAAGGTGACCCGCATCGCCGATCTGGTTCTGGTACTCGGGCGGTACATCGTTGCGGTGCGGCCAGGCCGCGCACACCATCAGCCCAAACAGAGGCAGAGTGATCAATGGGAAATGCTCGCTTCCCCAATAATCCAGTAGCCAGCCATAACTCGCCGCAACCACCAGAAAACCGACCGAGCCCCATAGCCGGATGCGGCCGTAGTCGGAGCTGCGCGTTCCCAATGCCACCAGGGTCATTGCCTCGAACTGGGGCATCACGGCGTTGTAGAACAGCCCGAACAACGCCATTACAGAAAACAGCTGCAGTGTCGTGGTGGTCAGTGTGAACCCGGCGAAACACAACAGGGTGAGCACCGATCCGGCCACGAACCAGTGTCCCGGTCGCGTACTGCGCTGTACCAACGCGCTCCACAACGGTGGACCGATGATGCGGCTGCCATACCAGATGCCGAGCATGCCGCCGACCACGTAACCGCTATGTCCGAGCGCGTCGACCCAGCGACCGATGTAGGGCGTATAGGCGCCGAGCGCTGCGTAATAGCAGAAGTAGAAAATCGCGAAGCGGCGAAAGGATGTAGTCATGCGCGATCAAGCTTAACGTGTGAGCGAAGCCGGCCGCGACCCGCAGCAATGCATCGTGCTTTGTGCTGCGCAGCGCTCTTCAGTTTCTCAGTGTTGCTACGCTTCATGCTCAACGAGGAGTGTCGGTATGTGTCGACTGCTGTGGATGGGCTTGCTGCTTTCATTTCAAATCGTCACCTCTGCGACTGCGGGCACGGCTGACGACGCCTTCAAGTTGTTGTACGAACGCGAATGGCGGTGGCGGCTGAAAGAATATCCGCAGCTTGCCACCGCCGTAGGTGTCCATGAGTACGATCACCTGCTGGGTCACGTCGACATTGACAGCCAGAAGGCGCGCCTAGTCTGGTTAACCAAGTTGCGCAGCCAACTGGACGATTTCCAGATCGAGTCGTTGAGCGCAGAAAATCGCATCAATTACCTGATCCTTGCCGAGCAGATCAACAACAGTATCGCCGCGCTGAAGCTTGGTTCCTATCTGATGCCGATGAACTCGGACTCCAGTTTTTACGCTGATCTGCCGATGCTGGCCAAGGCACATCCGGTCGCCACGGAGCAGGACTATCGCAACTATCTGAGACGACTGGCCGCGGTGCCGGTGTACTTCGATGAACACATCCAGCTAATGCGCGCGGGGCTGCGTCGCGGCATGACGCTGCCGTCGATCGTCCTGCAGGGCCGCGACGCGCCGATCCGTGCATTGGCTGAGCATGCGGATGTCTACACCAATCCTTTTTATGCGCCGTTCAAATCGATGCCGGTGTCCATGGCCGACGCTACCGCGGTCGAGCTGCGCAACGAAGCCGCCCGGGCTATAGATGAAAGCGTGAGTCCAGCGTACGCGCGATTGCTCAAGTTCTTTGTGGGTGAGTATCAGCCGCGCGCGCGTGCTTCAATCGCCGCGTACGCGCTGCCCAATGGAAAGGCTTACTACCGCCAGCAGGTTCGCGAGTTCACGACACTCAACGCCACGCCCGAGGAGATTCACCAGACTGGGTTGCGCGAAGTTGCACGCATTCGCGCTGAGATGGAAGCGGTAATGCGCGAAGCGAAATTTGACGGCGACTTTGCCGCTTTTTTGCACTTCCTGCGCACTGATCCGCAGTTCTACGCCAATACACCACGCGAGTTGCTGATGCACGCTAGCTACATCGCCAAGCGCATCGACGGCATGTTGCCGAAATATTTCGCGCAGTTGCCACGGTTGCCGTATGGCGTGGCGCCGGTGCCGGATTCGATCGCCCCATACTACACAACTGGCCGTTACAGTCCTGCGCCCGAGGGTGGCAAGGAAGCAGGCTTTTACTGGGTCAATACCTGGAAGCTCGAGGCGCGGCCGTTGTATGCGCTTCCTGCGCTGACCCTGCATGAGGCGGTTCCCGGCCATCATCTGCAGGGCGCGTTGGCCAATGAGCAGGGCGAGCAACCTCCGTTTCGACGCTACAGCTACATCTCGGCATTCGGCGAGGGATGGGCTCTGTACGCCGAGCATCTTGGGGTGGAAATGGGCGTGTACGAAACGCCCTACGAACACTTCGGTCGCCTCACCTATGAGATGTGGCGGGCAGTTCGCCTGGTGGTGGATACCGGCATGCATGCCAAAGGCTGGCCGCGCGAACAGGCGCTCGCGCTGTTGCGGGATAACACCGCACTGAGCGAACACGAGATCACCACCGAAGTGGACCGCTACATCAGCTGGCCAGGTCAGGCCTTGTCATACAAGCTGGGCGAGCTGAAGATTCGCGATTTGCGCGCCCGAGCCGAGCAACAACTGGGCGCGCGCTTCGATATCCGACGCTTCCACGATGCCGTTTTATCGCTTGGCTCGGTACCCCTGCCGATCCTGGAGCAGCAGATCAATCTCTACATTGATCGAGAAAGCACCGCCAAGTAATTGAAAGGTATATGAAAATATAGATTGCTGAGTTGGTGCTCGACGAAAGTGACCAATGGCATATGGTGAATAGTGCGCTGTGTAGTACATTACCAGCACACCAAATCACGGAGCGCCAACATGATCCTCTTCTTCCCCCTCGTCGCTGCCCAGACTACCCCGGCCAGTGTTGTCGACTACGGCATTCCAGTAGCCGGTGATTTTACCTCCGAAGGGACCACCAGCGGCAATCGTTACCGCGAGCGCGATTACGGCGTTGGCTACGGCACCAGCAGCGGTTACGCCAGTGGCCGCAGCTACACCGATCGCGGCACGCAGTCTTACTTCCGCTGCGGTTGAGCACTGTGACCGTGACCAGAGCTGCGGTCCGAACCGTCGCCGGTGGCGTCGATGTGATGCCCACCAGCGCCGGCACGTTGGCTGAAACCTCGGCCGTGACGCGCGCGGCGCGCTGATCGCAGAACGCGTGCACTATCGGTATCCAAGCGGCCACGAAGCGGTAGCTGGCATCGACCTCAACCTTGGCCCCGGCATTTTGGGATTGCTAGCCCGGATATTTCATACGGCGAACTACAAATCGCCGACCTTGGCGTTCGCGATGGTCTGAGGCGTTGGGCGCGTTTTTTTCGGGTGCGATGGCACTACATCCTGTATTTTTCGCTTCCGCGGACATGACTCTCCCAACCCCCATTGTTTATCGCGTGCCGGGCACAGCACTGTTCTGGGCTTAGCCGCTCGGTGCCAGTCGCGTGGCGGCGAGGATGAAGAGTCTCGGTCAGGATCGCCATGCACCGGATCGTCGGTCGCATCCAGATCCAGCATCAACTCGCTCGGTGCAGCGCCCTGGCGCTGGATGAAATGATCAACCAACACCTCATGCAACGCCACCGCCACCGGCCGCTCCATCGCGTTGTCGAATCGGCATAGCGTCGGCGCCGAACTCGCCGCATGCCGCTGACCCAGCGCAGTCTTCAACGCCACATTATCGCGCAGCCGACCGTGATCGTTCAGATCCTGCTAACCCAGCGCAATCCCGAACACCCGCTGCGTCAACTGGGCCAACCGCGTGTGCCGAATCAACCACTGATCGCGGGTATCAGACAGGCAGCGCGACGCCGCCGACAACAGCCCAAAAGGCCGCTCAGCCTGCCGCAACAACAACGCCCCGCCAGCATCCAAGGTACTAGAGGATGGAAGCCAGAAATCTGGGAAAAAAGATCGGGAAACGAAAAAATAATGACCGTCAGCTACAGTTAGCCATGTCGACCCATCCAACTGCACCGATCACCATCGTAGACGGCGAGATCACCGTCGATGCCGAGCTGCTCGCGCCCAAGCTCGGGCTCTCGGCAGCGGCGCTCAAGGTCGAGATGCGCAAGGGCAGCATCGACAGCGTCGCCGAGGCCGGTATCGACGAGGACGCCGGACGCACACGTATTACTTTCAGGTATCGCACACGAGCTTGGACCGTGGTGGTCGAACCCGACGGCACCGTGGTCGAGAGGGTTCCGCCGATGTGGATGCCGCGCAAGCGAGCAGCGATCGTCTGACTCTGCCCGATGGCCAGGACTCCCTCATGACTGCCACTGTTTTGGATTCCGCTGCGACCACGATCGTTGCGGACAACACGCCCGAAACGCTCGCCCGCCAACTGCGCGCGCATCTGCAAGCGCGCGCCACGCAGCGCTCACCCATCACCTATCACGAGGCGGCCAAAGCGTTGCGGCTCTCGCCGCCGAACACCATTCATCAAGTCACGCAGGCGTTGGAGCAGATCATGGCCGAAGACGCCGCGGCCGACCGCCCCTTCATCGCCGCCTTGGTCATCGGCAAGTCGCGCGACGGCTTGCCGGCACCGGGTTTTTTCGACTGCGCGGCTCGGCTCGGACGCTTCGCCGGTGATGCAGCCGGGCCGGACGCCTGGGTGTTTCACGCGGCGCAACTCGACGCGGTGGTCGCCTTGTGGGCGCCGCCGGGCGACTGCCGGGACAGTGAATGAAGATGCATGGTCCTGCTCATTCGGCGCAGTCGCGACTGTCGCTTGCCACACCCTCTCCCACTCCTGACTGAGCCGCCCATGTCCGCGTCCGCCACCACCACCACCACCACCACCACCACATCCATTCCTGTTCTGGCCATTCCTGTTCTGGCACCGCTGATCGAAGCGGGAGTGAAGCAGCTCGACGCGAACAAGGTCCGCCGCCGGCCGGGATTCGATGACGCGCCGGTGCTGCGCAAGCCGGACTGGATTCGCGTCAGCATCCCGGGCGGCAATGCCGTCGCCATGCTCAAGAGCAAGCTGCGCGAAAACCATCTGGTCACCGTCTGTGAAGATGCCGGCTGCCCGAATATCCACGAATGCTGGAACGCCGGCACGGCGACTTTTATGATCCTGGGCGATATCTGCACGCGGCGCTGTTCGTTCTGCCAGGTCGCCAGCGGCCGGCCGAAGCCGCCCGATGCCAAGGAGCCGGACAATCTGGCGCGCACGATTGCCGATATGGGGCTGCGCTACGTGGTCATTACCTCGGTCGACCGCGACGACCTGCACGACGCCGGCGCCCAGCATTTCGCCGACTGCATCTGCCGCATCCGCGCGCTCTCCCCGGCGATCAAAATCGAGATCCTGACCCCCGACTTCAAGGGCAAGACGGATCACGCGCTGGCGACACTGAAAACCGCGCCACCGGATGTGTTCAACCACAATCTGGAAACCGTACGCGGGCTGTATCACAACGTGCGTCCCGGCGCCGATTACGACGGGTCGCTGCTGTTGCTGCAGAAGTTCAACGCCCAGCACCCGGAACTGCCGACCAAGTCCGGCATCATGCTGGGCCTGGGCGAGACGCGGGAACAGGTCGAAGACACGCTGCGCGACCTACGCGCCCACGGCGTCAACATGATCACCATCGGCCAGTACCTGCGGCCATCGCCGGCCCACCATCCGGTGATCCGCTACTGGACGCCGGAGGAATTCCTGCAACTGCAAGCCTTCGGCATGAGCCTGGGTTTTGCCTACGTCGCATCCGGTCCGATGGTGCGCTCGTCGTACCACGCCGACCGTATGGCGGCTGCAGCGGGTTACGTCACGCTCGACGCGTTGAAGAGGGCGGCAACGATATCTTCAGCGTCCTGACCAACTTGGGAGAAGGGCCATGAACTTGAACGTCTTGTAGAAGTTGATCCAGTCGCATCTGCTGCACGGCGACTACGAAAACCAGAATCAGAATCAGAATCAGAATCAGGATCAGGATCAGGATCAGGATCAGGATCAGGATCAGGATCAGGATCAGGATCAGGATCAGGATCAGGATCAGGATCTGGGTCTGGTCTGGTCTGGTAAGCCCGAATCCGCCGACCTAAGCCGACTTCAACGCCGCGTCGATGCCGGCGCTCGCCCGAGAGTTGGTGAAAACGCTATCGCGCGAGGCCGCCGGACCGACTTGTGCCTTGCCGTTCGCCGCCGCAAGGGGATTCGACCCGCAAAAGTGCCGGTCACAGAGCAGGCCGGACGGTCATGCGCAGCCCCCTGACAAAGTGAACCCGCGGTGTAGCCTAGGGCAAAGGTGGCTTTGGATTCGCTATCCTTCGACTCTAGCATAAACAGCTCTCAAGAGCACTTTATAAGCCTTATAATGCCCTTAAAAGCTTTTTACTTTGATATTTGTCTGCCAACATGGTATCTCTTGAGGGAGTGCGCTTTTTCATAGGTAACCCATGACTGCCCGGAACAAGCTGCTGACCGCGCCGCCTTACGCGGTAGAACAGACGCTCAAGCGCCTGGGCGCGAACCTGCGCACGGCGCGCCTGCGGCGCAACCTCACCATCAACGACATGGCAGAGAAGATCGGCACCGGCGACCGCGCTGTCGCGGACGCCGAAAAAGGCAAGCCATCGACAGGGATTGCCGTCTACGTGGCAATACTGTGGGCACTCGATCTTCTCGACCAGATGGCGGACGTTGCCGCGCCCGAAAAGGACGAGGAAGGCCAGACCCTCGCATTGTCCCGCGAACGCGCTCGCGCACGGCCAAAGACAGGGCTCGACAATGACTTCTAACGAGCCGGGCGAGTGCTTCGTCTACATCACGTTGCCCGGGCAGACCGAGCCGGTGACGGCGGGACGTTTCGCGCTGGCAGTGGACCGCCGGGGTGCGGAGGAAGGTCGGTTCGTCTATGGACGCAGCTACCTTGAGCGCCCGAACGCAGTCGCGCTCGATCCCGTGGAGCTGAAGCTTTCCACTCGCACCTGCGCGACGGCGGCACTAGGTGGCGTCTTTGGCGCGCTGCGCGACGCCAGCCCGGACTACTGGGGCCGCAGCGTGATTCAACGCCACCTCGGCAAAGCGAAGCAGGGCGAGCTGGAATATCTGCTCTTCTCGCCGGATGACCGCGCGGGAGCGCTTGGCTTCGGCCTCAACCAGACGCCACCGGCACCCAAGCGCACATTCAACCAGACCCTTGACCTGGCGAAGGTGCAAGGGATCGCCGATGCCATCGTCGCGGATGAGGACATTCCCGCCGGTGCCGCACAGGAACAGGTCGAAAACCTGATGCTGATCGGCACGTCGATGGGCGGAGCCCGCCCGAAGGCTGTCGTCGAAGATGAGGCCGGGCTGTGGATCGCGAAGTTCAACCGGCCCGACGATGTCTGGAACAGCGCTCGGGTCGAGCATGCCATGCTGGTTCTCGCGCGCGCCTGCGGATTGACCGAAGCGCTCGAAGCGATCGAGAGCATTCTGGATGGTTCTCGCGCGCGCCTGCGGATTGACCACAGCGGAAAGCCGCGTGATCGAGGTCGCCGGTCGCGACGTGCTGCTCGTCAAACGCTTCGACCGCGAGCGCACAGCGGCGGGCTATCTTCGCGCCCGCATGATCTCGGCCTTGACGCTGCTGCGCAGCGAAGATACCTATCAGTCGCGCGACAAGTGGTCCTACGTGCTTCTGGCCGAAGAAGTGCGGCGCATCTGCGCCGAACCCGGGCAGAACGCCGCCGAGCTGTTCCGGCGCATGTGCTTCAACGCGCTGATCTCGAACATCGACGATCACCCGCGCAACCATGCCCTCATCGCCAAGGATGCGGACTGGAAGCTCTCACCGGCCTACGACCTGACGCCTGCCGTACCGGTCAGCATGGACCGGCGCGATCTGGCGATGGAGTGCGGCGATGCGGGCCGCTTCGCCAACGCGGGCAACCTGTTCTCGCAGAGCGCACGTTTCCTGCTTGGACCCGGCGATGCCGCTGCCATCATCGACACAATGGAAGAGCAGGTGCGCGACACTTGGTACGCCACGGTGCGCGGCGCGGGCGTTTCGGAGCGTGACTGCGAACAGATCGCGCGGGCCTTTGCGTATCCTGGGTTTCGTCAGGCGATACAGCAGTGACCTACGACCTGCGACAGAAGAACAAAGGTCGGTTGGCCGTTGACCTGGACGTGGGAGACGACGGATCGCGTTGCCTTCATTGCATCGATCTCGCGGTTTGCTTCGAATTACTCGCCGCTCTTCCGGAAGTTGTCAAGGTAGTTGTCACCACGAGACTGGCGCGGCCACGTTCAACACATCTCAACTTATGGCCGCAGCACGAGTTTGCCGACGGTGCGTCCGGACTCGATCGCGGCTTGAGCCTCGGCCGCGTTTTCGAGCGCAAACACGGTGACCGAGGGCGCGCTGAGTTCGCCCGAGGCAAAGTGCGCAAGTATCCATTCCATGCCGCAGATCAGACGCGGGCCTTGGGCAGACAGGAAACTCAGGTTACATGCGATAACGCTGCGGTTGGTCTGGGTCATGTTGAGCGGGTTGAATCGGGGTGTGCGCAGCCAGTCCCAGATCAGTTTGGGCCAGTTCGGCATTCCCTTACCTTTCGGCAGCATGGAAGCAAAACCGTATATGCATAGGCGGCCAGTGGCGGCGAGGTGTTTGTAGCTTTGCGCCAGCGTGCTGACGCCGTTGGCGTCGAAGATGGCTTCGAAGCCATCGGGCGAAATCGCTCCAGCACGTTGCCAGAGGTTTTCAGTCTGCTTGTCGATGACGTGTGTGCATCCGGCATTGCGCGCACTTTCGACTTTTTCGCTGTGTCCAACGATGCCGGTCACTTCGCAGCCACTCAAGCGGCCAAGTTGAACGAGCGCGTTGCCGACGCCGCCTGCTGCCGAATGCACCAACCAATGCTCGCCTGGCCGCGAGTGCGCCAGTTCGTGCACCATGAACCACGCAGTCAGAAACACAGTCGGAATGGCAGCGGCCTGATCGTAGGTGAGCGTGGCGGGTTTGAAAAACACGCGATCTTCGTTGACGATCAGATGGCTGCTGTAGCCATTGAACAAGGTGAGCGCCATCACTTCGTCGCCCGGCTTGTAGCGGTCGACGGCGGAGCCGACTGCGCGCACGATGCCGCTCACTTCGAACCCGGGCGTTATCGGGTAGCCGTGCAATCGTTTGGCCGATGCGTACAGCCCCATGCGAATGATGCCGTCGGCATAGTTGACGCCGATCGCCGCCACTTCGATCAGAACCTGATTGCAGTCCGGCATGCCGATGGCGAATCGCTCGACGCGCAATGCGTCGTAGCCACCGGGTTTATGGATGCGTATACGGCGTGCTTGAATCACTTTCCGGATCGGAACTGGTCGAGACCCTTGCGTGCCTTGTCACGCACTTTGTTGCGCAACATGGGTGTCGCACCCAGCAGCAAACCGATTGGCCCGAGCGCCTGCTTTGACCAACTCCAGAAATCGAAGCGGTCGCGATGACGATAGATTCTTCCGTCCTTGAATTCAAACTCGGCGTCGATGATGTTGTGCACTTTTCGCCCGGTACCTGAGAACGTGTACCAGGCTTCCCAGTGCGCGCTGCCGCGATTGCCATCGACCTTGACATCGCTAAACTCGACGCGCAGATCCTTGCCGCGGGTGCACAGCATGCGCCACATATCGCCCGGCTCACTGCCTTTCAAATCGAAAACCTCATCCACAAATTCGGCATCTGCGTGATAGCACGCGGCCATGGCTTCGCCGTCGCGGCGCTGCAAGGCCTGGTAGAAAGTATCGAGGAGTTGGCGGTGGCTGTCGCTCATGGGTTGCGCTCCGACTGGCTGTTGTTTTGCCGCACGTGTGTGCGCAGCAAGCCCCGCACCTACAATTGCGGAGCGATGTGATTGGGCTTGTGTGGAAGGGCAGGCGTAGCAATGCCGCGTGCGCCTTCGACTTTGTCTTCCACGAACCAGGGATTCCCTTCTTTGTCCAGGTAGAGGTGCTGCATCTCTTTTGCGTTCATCGGTCGTGAGCCAAGGCGACCAAGCACGGCGATTTGCCCGCCGGTTTCGTCAACGGCGCGGTCGCGTTCCAGTGCGCGTGATAGCGACAGAGCAGGTTTTCTGGTGCGATAGCTGGCAATCAACTCGGGTTTGGGATCGGGACTGTAGCCATAGAATTTGGGCTGCGATTCCGGTGAGGTGAGCTGCAACACTCTGAGCCCATTCTTGCCATCGGCGACGTAGGCAAAAAGTGAAGCGTTGGTCGAAGCCACCGTGATGTCGCGCGTATCGTTGAGCGCGCCTTCGGCATTGAAGCGCTGATAAAGCCTGGGCAATTCCGGATTGGTCACATCGACGATGACGATGCCCTCTTTTCCTGCAGCCACATAGGCGAACGTGCGTGCAACATGCAGCTTGTATGCCTGGGCAATGGGAATAACCGCTGATTCAATGACCCGTGGAGCATCGTTGCGCGTTACATCGATCACCTGCAAGCCCTTGGCGGTGGTTACGAAGGCATAGCGCAATTGCACTTGTACGGCGCGCGGGTCGTCCAGTGCCAGCTTGGCCAGATAGCGCGGCTTGAGTGCTTCGCTCATGTCCAGCACCACCACGCCCTCTGGCGTGCTGGCGTAGAACGTATTGCCGGCAATGGCCAGATGGCGCACACCATTGAGCACGCCGTTTTCATTCCAGGTCAACGCACGTTCGAGGTGGTTGTTGCGCGGATCGCCATCGGACAACGTGTTGACGTCGACCAGGATCAGGCCCTCTTCGGCGTCGGTGATGTAGGCATAGTTGTAAATCGAGGCGAAGGCCTGTTCCTGATTGGTCACCCGCATCAAGTCGCCCTGATTGCGTGCTGGGTGAATTGGCTGTGTGGTCGGCAGCACAACGCAGGTCGCATTGCGCGATTCGATGTGCGTGTCCTGCCCTGCTTCGGATGCAGTGCCGCTGACAATACGCTGGGCAAAGCCCTTGTTGGCGATCGAAGCAATATCGTAAATGCGGGTACCGCGCCCACCCTCGGCCACGTACAGGTACTCGCCGCGATGCTGCAGGCAACTGGCTACACCGCTGCGATGCGCATAACCCTCGGCCAGCTCACGCTCGGCATCGACATGTTTTTTGAATCGATCGGGATAGGCATAGCGCTGCAGATAACTGCCGATCACCGATTGCGGTTCGTCCCATTCGGTAACGATGACGCCGCTGAGTTCTCCTTCGCCGCCGACCCATGCGCTGAAGCCGAGGAAATCAGCAAATTTGGTTCCCTGCAGCAACAGCTGCGCCATGATCGCGTTGTTGTCGTTGGCCTTTGACAAATGGCAGTCGGTGCAGGTCTTGGTTTCGCCGCGACGTTCGGTGTGTGGATAGTGCGGCGCAAAGGCCTGCGAACTGAAGCCCGAAGCCGAGACCGGCGGCTGTTGAATGTAGATGCGCTCGCGGCTGCTATTGGTAGACGACAGCACCAGCGCCGAGGATGATCGAACGGGCGCGTATTTATAGTCCTTGATCTCGCCATGAATGCCAAGCTGAAACACATCATCGCGTGCGACCTGCGGGTTATACGTGGCAAAGTTGCGCGTCTCTCCGCCCTCATAGTGGTTGCGATCGGTTTTCCAATTGGCCTGAATCGGAAGGTGGCAGCCGCCGCAACTCGTGGTCCACGAGGTGTGACAGGTGTAGCAGGTCATGGTGTCTTCGCCATGCGCCAGCTGGTCGTTCGCTATCCCGGCACCAAATTCCAGCGTGCTGGTATTGCGGCTCATCGTGTGTGCGCGGGTGGCCTTGGCGTTGTAAGCCGGTGAAATCGAGTCCGCAACGTCTTTGAGCAAGGACAGCTTCCACTCCAAGCCAGGCGTGCCTACCGAGCGCTGGATCAGCGCGCCATCCATCCACTCGAAGCGCTTCTTGCCGTCCGGGTTGCGCAGCAGCGCAAGTTGCTTGCCCTTGGTCGAAGCAGCCGGGCCGCTGGTCGAAAGCGTTGGATAGGCGTTGCTGGTGCCATGACAATCCTGGCATTGAATTTCGACGCCGGCCATGACCTCGCCCACGATGTGACCATTGCCATGCGCATCCTGGGCGAAGTGGCAGTCAACGCATTGCATGCCAAGGTCGACGTGGATCGAACTCAGGTGCACCGCTTTTTTGAACTTGTCTGGATCATCGTCCGCCACCGGCGCGCCTTCTGCATCCAGCAGCGTGCCCTTGCGATCGCGCTTGAACACTGCGCGAAAATTCCAACCGTGGCCGTGGTAGTCCGCGAACTGGGTGTCCTTGATGTCGGCATTGAGCAGTGCCACATCTTTCATGAAATTTCGGTCGCCCCAGTTGCCGCGGATCGCCGCTTCTTCCGGGTTGTGCCTGTTAATCTTGTGGATCTCCGAATCGGTCGGATACTTTTGTTCCTTGGGCCACATTTGCGGGGCCGCGGTTTCGTAGTCCCACATGGTGTAACCCAGCATGGTGTTGATGAACATGTTGGGTTGGTGCATATGGCAGCTCATGCACTGGCTGGTCGGAATGGCACGGGTGAATTCGTGCTTGAGTGGGTGTCCGGGTTCGTTTTTCGGGATGGTCGGGTCGATCTGCTGCGACATGCCGAGATTGCCAAACTGCGCGTAGCCTGCCGAGTGCCGCGGATCGCGATCATTGGCATACACCACATGACACGACGTACAGCCCGACGAGCGAAAATCACCAGGGTTGTCATTGGTGCCGAGGAACCACAGGTGCGGGTCGTTGAGTCGCGTCTTGTGGATGTTGAGCGCGGGTATCGCCACGCGTTGCCCAGTTCCGGGACCGCGGTTGGACTGTTTCAGATCCGGGCGACCGGGTTCTTCCAGCCGTTGGATCTGGCCGAGTGAATTGGGCAATCCGGTTTCTGGAAAACTGCTGTTGACATTGCGCCCGCCACGCTCGAACACGCGGAACACATCGGCCGGAGGAATGGTTTCCCATGCGGGCAGGGGATAGAGGATGGGCAGAACACCGCGCTTCTGCATTTCCGGCGTCACGGGGATCAACGCAGTGACTGCGTTTGGCTCGGATTCGCGCGTGTAGCTCTCGCCGAGGTTGTAGCGCTTGTAGGGCAGGATGCCGTTGTTGTAGCTGGCGCCGCCCCAGAGCATGACGCTGGTCGACATCATGCTGCGTTCCGCTGCTTCGATGATATCGAGATGGCAGCTGCCACAGGCCTCCCGCGCGATGCGCAGATCGCCGGGATTGATGAAGCGCACAAACTCTGGAGCTTCCTTGTTCAAATTGGCGAAGCTGCCCTCAGGATTGCGGCTTTGCGGATAGTTCCAGTTGGCCGGGTAGCGCGGCAATACGTGCGCCTGTTCCATTGCGCCCAGGTAACCACCATCGGCTGCAGGCGCCTCACCCTCAGCGTGCGCGGCGCTCTCGGAGTGGGCTTGCTCGTGCTCACCATGATGCGTATCTGCGGCATAGCCAACGGCAGTGCGCACAGTCGTGTGTGAGCCCGCGGGCAGGTTGATGCTCGCATTGCCGCCATGACAATCGGTGCAACCCAGCACAACGGCACGCGAGGCGTGCATGGTGTGGTTATCGGTAGCGGTGTGGCAGCTGACGCAGCCCGCGCTCTTGGCATCGGCCTCGGCCTGTGTTTGTGCATCGGGCGCGGGCGCGGCGGTGACGTAATTTCGCGCAACGGGTTTGGCTTCCTCGGCGTGCACGGCGAAGGACAGCGTCATCGCACTGAGCAACAGCAGGGTCGTTCGAATCATCGTGCCACTCCAGTCGGATCGGGAACCGTGTGGGCGCTGGCCCACCGCATTGCGCCGAACGTTTTTTGGTGGGCCGAGGCCCACCCCTGATCAATAGGTAAAGATAAAATTGCCGAGTACGGTGTAGTAGGTGTCGTCGTCGCCATACAGGTCTTTCATTCCTGCGCCTGGCAGCAGCACGGCGCCGGACAGACGCAGCACGGCGTTTTGCGTAGCAAATGGTCGCCAGATCCAGGCGACGGAAGCATCGGTACCGATATGTCGATCGATGCGGCCTTGATTGCGGGCCACTTCCAGCACTTCAGTACGATCGAACCAGAGTTCGTTGACATTGGCCGAAACACGCGATTCGGGGGTGATGTCGAAATCGGCGCCAACGCCAATCAGGCGCAGACCCGGGTTCTCGAAGTTCGACTGGCCGAGTTCGCGCGATGAGCGCAGGGAAGGCAGCAACGAGTTGCGTCCGGACAGTGCAACACCGCCGCCTCCGATCAAGGGAATATTCTGGCGGATCCAGTAGCTGGTATCGGCGCCGGCAAAGATCGGGTTCTCGAAGATGGCGTCGTAACCCTGCGACTTGTCGTCGAATGGGTCCTTGTCGCCGCTGGCATAGGCGACACTCAGTCGGGTGCGAATCCAATCGAAATCCAAGGCACCTTCGGCGGCAAAGAAGCCTGCCTCGATGTCGGAATCTTCCCCGGTAAACAGACCATCGTTTTTTCCGAGTGCGTAGTAGGCCGATGCGGTGAGTGCCAGGCGTCCGAAGTGTCCGTCTCCGTTGTAGCCGAGGTAGGTCACATCGTATTCGCGCGGCGATTCGGTGCCGATCGAGGATGGGCGCGAAATGAAACCGTTCTCGTCGAAGAAGATGTCGGTATCGCGGTTGCGGTTGTGCACGATGGTGGCTTGCGAGGTGAACCCAACTCGGGGCCAATCCTGTCGGTAGACGTTGGCAATAAGCACATCGTCATCACGCAAACCGGCGCCAATATCGTTCAGGCCGGAGTTGGTGTCCTTCTCCAGGCGCCGGAACCAGGCCAAATTGTATTGCCAGCGGTTGTTGTCGCGGTTGCCGAACAGCCGCGCTCCGAGCTGCAGGTCCTGGAACAGGAAACCGCGAAAGTCCGACGAGAACGGCTGGATGCCAAAACGGATGGCATCGAAGTCGTAGCGATCGCCGACGTTTCTCAGATGCCGGTCGTAGAACAGCTCCTGCACGGCCACGAAACCATCGTCGCGCGTGGTGCCCAGTCGCGGATCGATCTGTAAAATGCGCACGTCGTCGACATCGACGCGGTTGTAATTGAACGCGAGCGTCAGCCGATACTCGTGGTCCGGTGGCCGGAATGTGGTGTTGCCCTTGGTGTAGATCAGGCCGGCGAGAAAAGTCTGCGCGAAAATGGTTTGATCAATGCCGGAGAAAATGTCGTTCTGGTTCGGGTTCTGGCTCGAGGTGATCCCGGTGGGTGCAGGAATCGAACGTGGTTCGATGACCGTATCGGAAACGCCAAGCACACTGAGGAACCAGTCCTCGCCATGAATGGGCTTATCGCCTTTCAGTACGTTCTGGTTGTACGGGTCGTACCAGGGATACTTGACGCCCAGTGTTTCCATTATGCGCCAGCGATCCGGCACCGGAACGAATTCGCCGACGGCATCTGCGGGCGCGGGTTCGATCGCGTTGCGGTTGCGGTCTGGGAACTCGGGCTTGATCGGCGCTGGATGGCCAGGTCGCCGGCGCGGAATGCCCGCGTTCCAGGGATCGTAATGGCCTGCGAACGCGATCCAGGGCAGTTCCTGCAGTCCGGCAACATCGCTGTCGAATGGCGCAGCGATCGATGCGGAACAGATGGCGCCGGCGACGGCAAGGGCAATGAGCAGTCTACGTGCCATTTACTTGCCCTCGCAGACGTTCTGTTCATTGGAATTGTTGAACGGCGCTTGCGGACATTGCACGTAGCGCAGGCGACTGTTGAACGGCACCAGTTGGTCGGCGCGAATGTTGAGTGGCGCATGCCCGATTCCCGAGTTCAAGGCGGTGGCCGCATTGAACAGGCCGAGGAAGGCGATCATGTCGTCCTGATCGATACCGTCACCGGAAACGCCAACGGCGCCCACCAGGACATCGCCGCGATAGATCGGCGCTGCGCCCGGAAAGATCTGTATGCCGTTGCGATTGCGGGCATTGCGCGTGCAGCCCAGATTGCCGCCTTCCGGACGCAGGGCCAAGATGGGTGCGGTGTCGGCGCTGATATAGGCGAGCAGAATTTCCGCAACCTGATTGAATGCCAGATCCAGCTGCAGTCCGTCGCTGAAGGGACTCCACTGTGCGAAGGGTTTGCTCAACGGACCGTTGGCGGTACCGACAATGCCGTCGGGAAAATACGGGCGGGCAATCAGCCCAATTGCGCGTGGAGTGAATGCCGTCTGTCCGCCCAGCGCATTGCCGCCAAGAAAACTGCGCGTCGCCGTAACATAGTCGTCGAAGTCGATTTGTGTGCCCGATGCGGTGCCATTGGCATTGAGATAGCGTGCGTTGGGTAGTGCAGACAGATCGCTGGCGGTGAAACTGCCACTGAAGAAACTGGCCGAGCGTGCCTTCTGAACCGCGACGTCGGTGCCGAATAGCGGGGCGTCGCGAGTGCGTGCCAGTGCCAGGATCTCGCCATTGGTGTCAACCACACTGATCGTGACCCGCGCCTGCGAACCGGTAGGCCGACGGATCTGGGCGCGCGCGCGATTGGCAATGAGGAGCGCTTCGAGCACGATGCGCTGAGTCTCGACTGCGCTCAGCGCCGACGCACCATCGCTGCCGGCGCGGGGGCGATATCGAACCTGGTTGGCGGCGTCGACCAGCACAAAGGCATCGGCACCGGGATAGTCGCCGGTGTCGGCGCGAACCCCGGATGCGGCCGTAGAGAAGGCAACCCCGGCCTGCACCATGCCGTCGCTGAACGCAAAAAGCGTGAGCAGCTGGCCGGCACTGGCCGGAATCGCCGCAAAACCTGGCGCCGCCGCCGGATCGCGTCCGAGATCGTTGAAGTCGACATCGGAGAAGCGGAAGGTCTTGCCGTCGGCGGTGATGCGATCGCCGCGCCGGTCCAGAGGTGCGGCGAAACCGAAACTGCCCGCGGTCGCAATCAGCTCGTCAGTGTCGCGATCTCGGTTGCTGATCACGATGTCCAGTCCGTACAGTGGGTCGGCGGCAACGCCGATGCCGCCGACGACCGTGCCTGCCTTGTACAAGGGGAACCCACCCGGGTCGGCGGAGAGCCCAAGCGGAGCAGCCTTTGGACCGATGGTTATGGCGCTGCCCGCTGGCAACACGCCGGCGAGCACCGGCGCTGGCAGTTGCACAACATCGGAACACAACAACTGTGAGAACTGCACGCCGAACAGCGGCCCACTCGGCGCGTTGAATTCGCCTGGATTGAAGTGTTCCTGCACGATCTGGCTGGCGGTGCGCGTCGAAAACGCGTTGCCTTCGGAGGACAGGTAGGCGCCGGTGACCGCTTTGGAGATCGCTGCCAGTTCGCTCGGTACGATGGCCAGTCCTTCGAGACCGCCGACGATGCCGCGTTCTGAACTGATCGTTACCGTGCTGCGCGCGCCGGTCATCCGATATACCGCCAGCACATTGCCGACGCGATCGACCACGGCGATGGTGGCCGGTTGGTTCAATCCCTGCGCCTCGTTGACCGCCTGCGCGATCACCCGGCGTACGTCATCGGCACTGAGAAAGGTCGTAGCACTGGCACATTGACCAGTGCAGCCGCTGTCCGGTGTACCCGTGGGTGGCGCGGTACCCACCGGGTCGCCCGAATTGCCGCTGCCGCTGCATGCATTGAGCAATACAGCCAGTGACGTTGCAAATAACGCAGTACGGAAGCCCCGCATCCATTTCTCCCCAACCAGTGCTGCCTTGAGGCCGGATATTAGCTTAACGTTCATGCGATTCGATGCGTGATTCGCATTTGCTCGAAGGCGACGCCCGCCGGCAACGTGAAGTCAGCAACAGGTGCCCGGCTGCCGGCGTCCTCCGAATGCTCGAACAAGGGCCCGAATCAGAAACCTTCGGTTTGCGACAGATAGAGATAGGCGACCAGCTCCTTGCCCTTCGGGTGCAGCGCCAACCACGTACGCAGTTCGCGTACTTTTTCGTAATCTTCGCCGAGCTGTAGACGCCAGCGCTCCTCGGCGCGACGCCGGGCCTGTTCTTCGCGCAAGCGTTTCTGCCAGTTGGCATCGAATACCTTGGCAAGCTGACCGCTCAGTGCAAGATGTTCCACCAGCACCCATTCGCCATGGTCCAGCCACACCGAGTCGCAGCGGTCACACAGATCAATCTGGTTTTTTGCATCTGCTGAGAAACGAAACTTGGTCATCAGAGCCGCACAGTGCGGGCAACGCAGCAATTTCGTGCTGTCGGCTACATTGCAGGCTTCACCGACGTTGTTGGCGGCGCGCGCGGGCGGCGCATGCATGTTGCGCCAGTCGCGGTAGGCAATCAGCGACAACAGCGTGCCGCGACACTGCAGGCAGATCCGCGCCGGCAGATAGTCTTCGAGCGTGGTAGCACTGAGTTCGCTCTTGTCGCAGCTCGGGCAGGATATGGACATCGCGCGTCTCCGGTGATCTTTGCGGCCTGTGACGGGCAGATCGAAAGCGGCATGCATTGACTGGATAAACTGAACTTGCTCGTGCGTCGGCATCGAACTGGCTACGGGCATCGTCCAGAAGCCGCGCCCACCCGGTTTGTCGTTACGCGAATCATGTTTCCGCTGGGGAACCTCTGAACAGGTCCGGAGCCGCGGAAGCCCCCAGAGTAAGGGGGCGAAAAACCGCAGGTTGACCAGCTCCGCTGTTGAGAGCGGGGTTTGGAAAGCAATAGGCAGTGCGGCGAATACGAAGTGGTGACTTATTCAGACCTTCCCCAGGTATTGAGCAATCAGCGTGACCCCAATAGCGGCCATGCAGATGAAGACGGTGCTGGCCTTCATTTCACTGTAACTATAGCGGCTGAATTCTGCTTCCGGGTGTCGGCCGCGCTGCGCGCTTCGTGCTGCACCAGCGGACCCGTGTGAAAGCCGTGACAGGAAATGCACGTGCTGGGCACTTTGTCGTCAACGTGTTCGCCACCATGGCAGCCGCGGCAATTATCGATGTCGGGCAGCAGCAAATCGCTGCTCTCGGTCGAGGTGGCGGCCGGGTGGCAGTCGACGCAGGTCATGGTGTCATGTTTGCGATGACTGAACTCGGCGCGCGGGAACCATATTCCTGTTACCCGCACCGGCTTGACGTTCCAGGCGCCCGCCTCATCGCGATATGTGCTGTGGCATTCGCTGCAGGCCTGGCCATCGAACAGGCGATCCAGAGTTGTGGTCGCCTGATCGCGCGCCCAGGTCAATGCTTCGGCACGTTCCTGCGGGGTGACTGACTGTCCCGGTCGACGTCGAACCCGAACTACGGTGGGTGCATCCACCTGATCAAAGCCACCTTCAAGGGCTTCGCGCGCGAAAAATTCCTGTACCGCAAATCCAACCTCGGCGACTTTGCCATGTTGTACCTGGCGATCGGCGCCACGCACCGAAAACGTCAGCAGATGGCAACGCTGGCAATCGGATTCGAAGCTGATCGGTTGGATGCGCGCGCCGCCGGCTTCGGGCCGGTGACACGAAGCGCAATCAAGCTTTTCGTCGCCGGCGGGTCCGCGAATGCCATCCTCATTCAAATGCGTATCGTGCGGGAACTTCAGGCCGGATGCTTCCTTGATGCCCTCAGTGGCAAGCGCGGCGCGCACCGGCGCGTATTGGCCGGCTGCAGTCCACTGTGGCAAGGTCACCACGAAGGCGGGGTGATCGCTGCCGAAATCAGAGACGTCCAGCTGTTTGGGCAGTTTGTCACCGCGCTTCGACAGCGCCTTGTGGCAGTCGCTGCACAGTTCCTGGTCTGCCCGCACCAGCGCATCAACGCCGTTGTGGTCGCGATGGCAGAACGCGCAGCGGTCGTCACCGAGCAAGCTCATGTCATATTTTTTGGGGTCGGCGTGTCCGGGCGTGATTTGGTGACAGGAGCGGCAGGCCTGGTCGCGCACTGCGCTAAAACCACCCTCGTGGCAAGTAGTGCATTCGCGCCCGAAAAAGTGATGCGAGGCGGCGAGCGGCCCCGACTCCCACTGGCCACGCGAGGCGATCGGCAAGCGGTCAGTCAGGGGGCGGGCGCTGGGAAAGTAGTGCGCAAACAGCGGCACGCCCAAAGCAATCAGCAACACCACGAAAAACATGCTCCACGACAGCAAGCGCTTGCGCAGTCCTGCCTCGCTCAACGTCAGTTTCGGCGCGCGGGCGCGCTCCTGTGCAGCGATCTCTGCCTTGTCGATCTGGCTGACTTCAACCGCGGCCTCATAGTCGCGCGGTGGTTCCAGCAGCTGCACCCGCGTGGTTCCGATATCGATCGTCGCGCCGGGTCCGGCCGTTATGGCACTCACGATGCTGCCGTTGACCCGAACCCCGGCCGTGATCAACGACTCGATTCGGTATTGACCGCCGCTGATGGAGGTGACGCGCGCATGTGCTAGTGCAGCGCGCAAGTCCGGTAGGAAAATTGCCTGATCCGCACCGCGGCCCAGCGTCAGCACGTCGCCGTAATGGATGTCCTCCTCAAAGGCAGCCCCGGACTTGGCTTGTCGAGTAACGCGTCGGATCAGCCAGCGCATGCGGTTCGGTGCCTCACCAGTAAAAGAATACGGAGACAACGTGTGCGCTCAATGCCGCCAGCAACGCGAACGAAAGCGGCACGTGCACGTACAACCAGATTTCCATCAATGCCTGCAGTTGCAAATCGCGACTTAGTCGCCCGCTCAGCGATTTCTTACGCGCCAACAAGTCCATGAGTTTGCGCAGTTGCACGTTTTTGTTATCGGCGCCGCCGCTGGCCGCAAGAAAATCCACCATCGCGAACATGGTTGGCATGTCGCGGGTTTGTGCACCGGGCCTGCGTTCTGCATCGCGCTTATCCAGATATTCGCGCACCTGATCCAAAGCGGAGTCGGAATCGTCACGTGGAAACAACAGCGCACGCACACCGCCACCGAGTCGCGTGCGCCCGATCGAACGCAGAATCGTGGCATGAATCTTCGGGTCGACCGCGTCGGCAAACACCAGGCTGTTCTGGTCGATGTCGTGGATCTCGTCGATGATTGCCTGTCGCGAAGCACTGTCGCGATTGCGCGTCATCAGGCTCGGAAAACGCACATAGGCGTAGACGCCGAAAAAACCGCTGAAGATCACAATGAACATCAATAGCAGAGTCAGCGTGTGGATGTTGAATCCCAGCTGAAATCCGCTGTGCAGGAGCCCGATCAGCAACAACGCGGTGCCTAGATAAATGTGCGCCGACAGCCAGCCGCGCAGAGTGCCCATACTGCTGGAATACCGCCGCTTGCGGATGCCGAACCACATCAGCCAGAGGATCAGCAATGCGGCAATCGTGCCCAATGTATAGCCAAGCCAGGTGCCACCATTGGGTACCCCGATCGGGTCGTGCCACAGATAGGCCACCACTGATCCCGTCAACAAAGTGAGCGACACCCAGAGATAGCGTAACCCCGCGTGATTGAAGATGGACTCGTGCATTTGCGCTCAGCTTCTCGCCTTGGAATATGCGGGAAACTCTTCTGGACCAATACGTATTGCAGCGCCCGTTGGGCAGGAGCGAACACAGGCAGGTCCGCCGCTGAGGTCCTTGCACATGTCGCACTTGACCGCCTTCTTGGCCGCAGTCGATTTCGGCTTGGAGGCGTCGTAAGGCGCTTCGCCCGGACCGGGTCCCTGGCCCAGCAACAGCCAGGACAGCAGGCCCGGTTTCTTCGGCGGCTTGGAGGCCATGTGAATCACACCGTAGGGGCAGTTGCGCTCACAGTTGCCGCAGCCGATGCAGTTGTCGGCAATGAACACTTCGCCGTTGGGCGCACGATGGATGGCATCGGGCGGGCAATCCTTCATGCAATGCGGATGCTCGCAATGCCGGCACGAGGTAGGAACGTGAACGTTGGCAAAGGTCGGGCCGGCCTCGCGGTCCAGGCGCGAGGTGCCGCCATGGGTTTCGGCGCAGGCCTTCTCGCAATTGTCGCAGCGAATGCACAGTGATTCGTCGATCAGCAGGATATCGGTCGCCTCGCCGGCCCCCTGCGAGATCAGAAACGAGATGATGTCACCGCCGCCCTGCATCTGTTGCATCGACAGATTGGCGGCGGTGCGCTGCGAATATTCGGACTGCAGACGCAGTCTCAGAATCGGATCACGCTTGATCAGCTGCTTGAAGGCATCGCCTTCCAGGCGAATGGTTTCGGTGGCAATCGCGGCACGCGCGGTCGCCGATCGACGGCTGTCGCCAAGCAGCGCCATCTCGCCAACATAATTGCCGGCTGCGACGTAGGACAGCACAATTTCCTTGCCGCCGATGTTGCGCGAAATGGTCAGCGAACCGCGCCGTATCATGTGCAGACAATCGCCGATCTCGCCCTCGTTGAAGACGATATCGCCCGCCTTGAAATGTTCCACTCGCGCGCTTTCAACGACATCGCGCAGCTTCTCCATCCCGGAATCGGGGGTGAAGCGCGATTGAATGGCGCGCGCGATAAACACCTTGTCAATCTCGCGCTTGACCGCCTCGACCGATTGCAGCAGCCGGCTCATCGATCGACGCGGTGTTTCGATCAGCACGCAGCCTTTGCCAGCGACCACGCTGGCGGTGCGGCGGCGCCCAGAAATCAGGCCCATTTCTCCGAAAAACTCGCCCTGGCGCAGAGTGATGGCTTGGTTACTGTCGCGCTCGACGATGACCTGCACCTCGCCCGCGACGATCGAGAAAAAGCTGTTGGTGTAGTCGTTGCGCTCGAACACGCGCGCGCCCGGAGCCGGCGACAGGATTTCCGAGTCGATCAGGAATTCGCGCAACTGCAGTGGCGTGATCTGGGCCAGCAACGGCACGTTTTTTTGCACCAGCGCGATCGCCTCGTTGACGCTGCGGAAACCCGGCATGGTTTTGAACTTGTTGCGCAGCAAGGGTTCGTCGGCCGGTTCCACATTGCGGCCGAGGATGTACTCGACCACCTCAAAACCCTGGTTCATCGCCTGCTTGATCAGCGGATAGCCAGCCAGTGCGCCGACGATGTAGAGACCAGGTACGTTGGACTCGTAGCGTGGTGATATGGCCGGCACCGCCGCTGGGTCTTTGCTCGGAAATACAACCCCGCAGGCTTCAACAAACGTGCGCGGAGCGCTGGCGCCAAGTCGCGCAATGACACGATCAATCAAGATTTGGGCTCGGCCGCTCGGCGTCTGCAAGGTCATGCGTCCGCGCTTGCGGCCCACCGACAGAGCCTCGATCAGTTCCGGGGCGGTGTTGTAGTAACACTCGATGGTTCCCTCTTCGATCGCCTTCAGAATGCCGCGCAGGTTGCCCTCTTTGGCGCGGGCGAATTCGTCGCGACGGTTGATCACAATCACCGTGTTCTGTTTGGCCAGCGCAATCGCGTTTTCAATGGCGGCGTCGCCGGCGCCGATCACGACAATCGTTTCACCCGAGTATGCATCAGGGTCGTCGAGTTGGTATTGGACGAAGGGCAGGTCTTCGCCGGGGACACCGACTTTACGCAGATTGCCCTGCAGGCCGATGCCGAGCACGACCCGTTCGGCTTCAAACGTGCTGCCATTGCTGCAGGTGATCGCGAAGTAGTCATCCTTCTTCTGGATTTTCGCGACTTCGTGGCGAAACTTGATGTTCACGGCAAGGTTTTTCACACCTTGATTCCACGCGTCCAGGATCGATTCCCGGCTGCCGGCCTTGAAGTTGAGCGGCGAGCGCAACGGCAGGATGCCGGGCTCGTCCATCACGTGTTTGCCCTTCTGGTAACGGTAAATGGTGTTCGAAAGATGCGCCTCCGCCTCGAACAAGACGTGCGCGACGCCCAGCTCAGCCGCGTGTGCTGCGGCGCTCTTTCCTGCCGGTCCGGAGCCGACAATGGCGATCTTGAAGCGTTCTGCCACTGGTATTACCCCGCCTTGGTCGCCTGATGATAGCTTCGATCAAGCGCTTGTCTAGATTCGGTGGGGTGTCGGGCAGTATTCAAGAATGCGACGCAAGTCGCTGAACGTAAATGTTATTCACGATGTTTTGTGTGGTAACGAGGGGCAACCGCTCTACACTGACCATCAACACGTGGAACGGGGTGTCGCATGCTTTCGCTTTTCAAGAGGCTCGCGGAGGGATTTCCTGATCGCCAAGCGCCTGCCCGTGGCTCGATGTTCGCCGAACCCAGGGGTCTGCAGGACTGGGTAAACGCTTTACCGCTTGCCAACGGCCTGGCCGCAGCACGATCGCTGCTGCAGACTCTGCGCGAGATGAATGCCACCAAGTTCGACGGGCTGCAGCGTTTGGCCGGCCTCGAACTCCTGCGCCTGGCAATTTCGCAGATGGTGGCGCAGGCCGATCGACAAGTGGTGGGATCATCGTTTCCGCTGCCGCAATCCAAGCAACAGTTGGGCATCCAGTCGCGCGATTTTCACGAAGCGATGGCGCTGGGTTATCGCATGGCGGCATTCGATATCTGTCTGCCCGAGGGCAAGATTCCGTTCCTGAAAGGCAAGCAGGTGACGACGGCGCTGCAACGCGCGGTATCACACCACAACGAACAATTGCTGCGCGGATACCTGCTGTACGCTGCGCCGCAGGCCGGTGTCTGGCAGCATCTGCACGATTTGTACCGCTTTGCCGAATCTCTGGCGGTGCACGAGAAGTCGATCGATGAGCCGTTGCTCGGCAAGCTTTCATTCAGCCTCAAGGAAAGCTACGGGCATGTGGTCTTGTTTGCCTTGAGCAATCCCTATCGACTGTCGCAGAAAGAGATGCTCGATGGTTTCGAATTGACGCGGATCTGGGCCGCGCTGTTTCGCATGGGCAATGAATCTGGCGCCGCGGATATTGGCTTGTCGATGGAGAAAGACTTCGGCCCCGGATACGTACCCGAAGAACGGGATACCGGAACCCCGCCGACGATGCGTTTTGACACCAACGACATCACGCGATCGATCGCCCGCGATCTTGTACTTGCCGGGCCTTCGCAGGCCACGATCAGTTTCCGCATGAAAGGTGGCAACGCGGTAACCGTTTCGCCGGACTTCGTCGAGCGCCTGTCCTCAAGCTGGCGTCCGGCGCCGGACCGCTACCACGCACGGCTCAGCGCGGGGCACTATCTGGATACATTGATCGGACTGCACGGCATCCATTACCACTTGGCCGGCGGAACCGATTTCGAGAAATTTGTACGCGAGATCCGTGGGCCAGGCATCAGCCTCACTGAGCGCGACAAGAGTGCGTCCTGGATCAGCGCGCTTGGCGATTCGGCCAAACCCACTGCTCTGCGTTCCAAGGTACTGGATCAAGGCCTGGGCGGTTATCGCCTGGAATGGGGTCTGGAGAGCGGTGCCAAGGCGCGAATCGGTGAGCTGGTCGGGTTGGCCGCCGTTGGTGATGATCAGGATGATGAACGCGAATGGATGATCGGCGTGATTCGTTGGCTGCGCTTCACCGCTGACGGACGCGTGCAGGCGGGGGTAGAATTGCTGGCGCGCGAAGCCTATGCAGCGGCGGTGCGCGCTGCCGATACCGGCGGCCATTTCCGAGCGCCGGTGCGTGCCATCGAATTGCAACCGATGCGCAACGGAAGCCTGTCACAATTGAGCATTCTCACCCCCAGCGTGGTTGATCGCGGCATGTCGCAAATCGAAGTCTCGCGTGGTCCTGACCGTTGGAGCGATTCGCGCGACACATCGATTCGCGTGCTCAGCGATGTCGATGTAATCGAAAATACCGGCGCGTATATTCGCCTGGTGCCCAAGTCCTCCTACTCAGAAGACGCGTCGGCAGAAGCGGCATGAGTGACATTGCCTGGTTGCAGCCGCTGCGGCGTCGGCGCTCGGTGGCGGTGCGCGTGCAGAAAGTTGAAATTGGGGGTGATGCCCCGGTGGTCGTGCAGTCGATGACCAATACCGATACGGCCGATATCAGCGCCACGGTCAAACAGGTCGCTGAGTTATGGCGCGCAGGATCTGAGCTGGTGCGGGTAACAGTCAACAATCCGGAATCGGCAGCGGCAGTGCCACGTATTGTGGACCGGCTGCTGCAAATGAATGTCGCCGTACCCCTGGTTGGTGACTTCCACTACAACGGCCATCAGCTGCTGGAAAACGAGCCAGCCTGTGCCGAGGCTCTGGCGAAGTATCGAATCAACCCCGGCAATGTCGGTTTCGGGCGCAAACGCGATACGCAGTTTTCGTCAATCATCGAAATGGCTGTGCGCTATAACAAGCCGGTGCGCATCGGTGTCAACTGGGGCAGCCTTGATCAAAGCGTCATGGCGCAGATGATGGATGAAAATCACGCCCGCGCCCAACCCTGGGATGCAGCCACGGTGATGCGCGAAGCGCTGATCCGTTCGGCACTTGAATCGGCACAGCGCGCCGAGGAAATCGGTCTGGGCCGCGATCGCATTGTGCTGTCGTGCAAGGTCAGCGGCGTGCAGGATTTGATCGCGGTCTATCGCACGTTGGCAGCGCGCTGCGACTACGCACTGCATCTGGGCCTGACTGAAGCCGGCATCGGCAGCAAGGGCATCGTCGCCTCGACCGCCGCGTTGTCAGTACTCATGCAGGAAGGTATCGGCGACACCATCCGCATTTCGCTGACGCCGGAACCCGGCGAATCGCGCACGCGTGAAGTGATCGTGGCACAGGAAATGTTGCAGACCCTGGGCCTGCGCGCATTCACCCCGATGGTCACCGCCTGCCCAGGCTGCGGTCGCACCACCAGCACGTTTTTCCAGGAACTGGCGCAATCGGTGCAAAACCATGTGCGCGAACGTATGCCGGAATGGCGACTGCGCCACGATGGCGTCGAGAATCTGACGCTGGCGGTGATGGGCTGCATCGTCAACGGACCCGGCGAAAGCAAGCAGGCCAACATCGGCATCTCGCTGCCCGGCACCGGTGAAGCACCAGCCGCGCCGGTGTTCATCGACGGCAGCAAGACCGTCACTCTGCGCGGTGACAATATCGCGCAGGAATTCCTCGGCATCATTGAAGACTACGTGGCCCGCAAATACAGCGTGCGTCGCTAGGCAATTTTTTTCTTCAGAGGCGGCACCGACTCAACTGCGCGCGCCGACCGTGCGGGCTGATCACGAGGCCGCGATCTCCGGGTCGGTCGTCGCTCGGCGCGCCAGCACGATTTCGCGGCGCGCGATGTAGATGTTGGATGCCAGGATGATCAGCGAGCCGAGAACCGTCCAGCGGGTGAGTGCTTCATCGAACAGGAAGTATGCGGCCACCGCCACCACCGGAAGCTGCACAAAGCTGATTGGAGTGATGGCTGACGCGTCGCCCAAATGCAAGGCGCGTGTCCACAGCATATGTGCCATGGTGCCGAAGAAGCCGGAGGCAACAATCCATAGCCAGGTGATTCCCGTGGGTGTGGTCCAAACCCAGAGCGCAGGCAGCAGGCTCAATGGCACCCAGATCAGCGTGGTGTAGAGCACGATCGTGTCGGGTTTGTCCGTGCGGGTGAGAAACTTGATACTGATGGCCACCGATCCGCTCATTGCCGCGGCAAGCAGTGCGATCAATGCGCCAGCAGTGAATGTCTCGGCGCCGGGTTGCAACACGATCAGCACGCCAACGAATCCAATCCCAACGGCGGTCCAACGTCGGGCGCGCACCACTTCGCCAAGCACCAGCACCGCACCAATGGTGACAAATAGTGGGGTTGAGTAGGAAATTGCGACCGCCTGGGCGAGCGGAAGATTCACCAGTGCCCAGAACCCGGCCAACATTGAAATGATGCCGATCGTGCAGCGCAGGAAATACAGCGACAGCTTTTGCGTGTAGAGAATCGAGCGACCATGCCGAATGAGGATCGGCAGCGCGAACACGAGGCCAAACAAGTTTCGGAAAAAAGCGATCTCGAACGGATGCAGCTGCGTTGACGCGAGGCGGATGGTCAATGCCATACACCCGAACAACATCGCGCTCAACGTCATCATCAGCGCAGCGCGTAACATTGGCGAGGGTGGGGAGTGCGCGCTCATCTTCAGTCGCCCATTCTAAATCACCCGCCGCTGCCGTTTCTCGGGCAAGATATGTGCATGCGATTACGACAGGAGTATGGCTATGTTCAGTATCAAATGGCGTGCATCGAAGTCGTTGACTGCCGTCTGTGCGATCGTCATCGTGATCGCGATTTCTGCATGCGCCGCCGAGCCCGATGAAGCGGCACTGCGACGCGCCATGGATGAGATGGAGATCGCGCTCGAATCCGGCAAGACCGGCGATTTTGTTGATTATGTAACTGAAGATTTTTCCGGCAATTCCGCGGCGCTGGATGCGCGGCAGTTGCGCGCGACACTTGTTGCCCTGGCGTTGCGGCACGAGAAGATCGGCATCACCGCCAGTCCGGCCGAAATCAAACTGTTCGGCGATCGCGCAACAATCAAAGTACAGGTACTCGCCACCGGTGGCAGCTGGATGCCGCAAACCGGTCAGGTGCTCGACATCGAAAGCAGCTGGCGGCGAATAGACGGCGACTGGAAATGTTTTGCGGCAAGTTGGAGCGGAAAATGGTAACGACCCGAGCGTACCCATGCGGTGCCCGATCACCGAACCGGGACGGCATGGGAGACTATGCCAATCGCGGCGCTGGTTGAATCAGCGGCTGTCGCGTCACCGCACCGATCAAGAGTTTTAGCGCACATTGGACGCGCTTCGCATGCCTGGAATCGTACTCTTTGAACTGCAGCAGACTGCGCCAGAGGTCGACTACCCGCGGCCCGAGCGCCTGGTGGCGAGCAATCCAAAACGCACAACCTGGAACCACTACAGCAATGACAGCGGCGAAGTGTTTTCCGGTGTCTGGGCTTGTGAGCCTGGCGCGTGGCGGATTGCAATGGGCGCGCACGAAGACGAATTTTTCTTCGTGACCAGGGGGCGCTGCCGAGTGCGTTCAGATGACGGCGTCGTCAGCGAGTGCGGAGCAGGGCAGTCGCTGGTGATTCCGGCCGGGTTTTCTGGAGTGTTCGAAGTAGTGGAAGCGATGGAAAAGCACTACATGATCGTTGATCGAAAAGTTCCAGAGGCTTGAGCGGTGCAATAGCAGCGGTTTGTAAATTGACACTTTGGGAACCTCTGAACAAGTCACCACTTTGACTTCGCCACAGAGCTTAGTGTTAGCCAGACCCCGAAAAACCTGCGGTTTTTCGCCCCCTGACTCAGGGTGGTCATCAATTCCGGTTCCCGGTGAACACGGCGCTGGTGCTGACCGGATTGGTTCATGTCCGCTCTCGGCATCAACGGAAGTTCACTTGTTTGATTCCAATGTCCGGTAAAGGATGCGAGCTGTCAGTCGGTTAAGAACAGCTTTTGACGGCTGTTAGCGAAAAAACTCACCATCTTCGTCACTCGCCGCAACATTTACCTCATGATGCATTGCTGCCCCATAGCGAGCAGGCTGAGTCTTGAAGGACCTAGATGTTCACTTGCACCGGGGCTAGGCACATGGGAATCCGGAAGGGCCTCGCTCTCATTCCTTGAGCCAAGCCTTCTTGATTCCCTCGAAGTCGAGCTGCTTCCACTCTTCCTTCCAGAGCTGGTAATACGGGATGTCGGTCGACGAGGGCGGCGGGTCGCAGCGCTGAACCCTGACTAGCGACGGCATCACCACAGACTCACCGATTAGCAGGGCCTCCCCGGCGCCCAAAGTTGGTAGCTTGGCGCACAGGTTGCCGAGCGTGTCAGGCAGCAGACGAGCAACATAGCTTTGGTCGCTGGGGTTGGTTAGCCGCATCGCCAGGAAGTTGCTGCATTGGGAGAAGATCGTCTCGGAGATCTCCGACGGCCGCTGACTCGACAGTAGTAGCGTCACGCCGTACTTGCGTCCCTCCTTGGCGATGCGCTCGATCGACAACTTGGATGCACGGAAGCGGGCCAGGTCGCTGTTGGGCACGTACTTGTGGGCCTCCTCGTACACGAGCAGGAGCGGCGCGTCGGTGTTGATCTTCTCCTGCGCCGCAGTCCGCATCACCTTGTAGTGATATCCATACTCGAACAGGATCCGCGAGATTAGCGAGACAGTAATGCTGAGGACCTCGAAGGGTACCCCGCTTAAGTCGATGATCGTGACGTTGGACTGTTTGAATCCGTAGCCGATCAGGCTCTTCAGGATCCCCTGAAGCGTGGCCGTGTCCGCGGACGGACCGAACAGGAACTGCAGGCGGTCCTGCCCCACCTTCGCCTCGAACCGCGCAAAGAACTTGTCAAGCGACTTGTCCGCGTAGTTACCCGCGGTGATGCTCTGGGCTTTGGTCGGATGGAATTCGAGTCGCTCAGCAAAGTACAGATCAAGCCGCTTGTCCGCGGAGAGTAGTAGGCCGTGACTGCCGTCGGTCTTGCCCTCAGGGAGCAGCGCGTAGCTGCCGTCCGCCACCATATACCGCGTCTCATTCTTCGAGTTCACGGTCTCGTTCTTGATGTTGTACAGGGCGTTCAACACCTCATAGATGTTGAACTTGAGCGGGCTGTCGTAGAAGACGTTCTTCGCGCCCGTGTTGTGGCGCTTCTTGTTCTCAGTCACCAGTTGGCGGAACACAGCCGACTGGTTGTAGTTGTCGCGCTCGCCCGTATCCAGCAGCACCTCTTCCAGTTCCTCGCTGTTGAGCAGCCAGTAGGGCAAGGTCAACGTGCTGGCGTTTAGGAAGTTCGCATCAGGGAACGCCGTTCGGTACTCGGAGTGGATGTCGAAGATGACAACGTGCGAGTTGTTCAGCGCGTACTGGCCGTTCTTCGCACTCACCGCCGTCTGGATGATCTTGGCAATCGTGTGGGATTTGCCGGCACCGGTGGATCCCACTATGGCCAGGTGCTTGTTGAAGAATCGGTCTCCGTCCACTGGCACGGTGATCTTGTCGTTGGACGCCAGAGCGCTGAAGGTGAACTTCTTGGCCGGCTCGATCGAGTCCTCGAAGATCTTCTTGATGTCGTCGTCCGTCGCCGGCGTCACGCCGGTGGGCGGAATGGTCAGCGTGTCGCCGCCACGGATGAACTTGCCGTCGGCGATGATGCCCAGCGGCAGCGCCTCGATGATGTGGCGACGCTCGGACTTGTCGGTTACCTCAATGCAGAAGTTCTCGATGATGGCGATGAGCGCGCAGTCCTCACTGTCCGTGATGCGCAGGTACGAGCCCACCTTGAGACTCTTGTCGTTGGCGAACGCCGAGATGTTGCCAACCGAGATCTTCACCTTGTCCGGGAAGACGGCGATCACTTCGGCCTTGATGTCTTGAATATCGCTCATGCTTGCATGACCTCCTGAAGCAGATAAGCACTCTTGCTCTTGATTGAATGAAGCCCTTTGGCCCTTGGCACGAGGGTGCCGTCGAGCGGCGAGTTGCGGTAGAAGTCGTAGACCTCAACGAGCGATCCGATGCAGGCCGCGATAGTCGGCGCCAGCTGCTGCTCATCGGGGACGAACTTGATCGTCCAGAGCGTCTCCTTGCTGGGCGCCGCCGCCAGCATGGAGGGCGAGAACTCCGCACCTTGGAAGGGATACCCATCATTGAAGGCCACGCCCTGCGTCCACAGGCTGGCCTTGAGCTCTATCAACTGCGCAGTCGTCACGCCTCGCAGCAGGACGTAGGGGCAGAACCGGTCCGCCGCCGGCGTCCGCTGGAGCTCTTTGTGCGAGAAGAACAGGCCGATGCGAATGAGCATGCTGGTGGCCTTATCCAGCTCGTGCTCATCGGTCATTTCGATCACGAAGAACCTCGCGGCCTTTGGCATCTTTGTCCTGCCGAAGTAGAAGTACCTGCGGCGGATCATCCGCGCGAAATATTGGCGCCCCAGGTGCTCCCGTAACCAGGCGCTGAAAACCACTTCCTTGCGGTTGACTGCCTTCAAGAACTGGTCCTTGGTGATCTTTCGCTTGGCCTCGCTGGCTTCGATGGCCAGCCCCTGAACGACGTTGATCGCCACTGGGTAGAAGAAGTTCAGCGCGTCGCCGGTCGAGCACTCTGGGATCTCGGACACCAGGAGCTTTAGCACCTTGGCTTGCTGATCGTCGTAGGACTGCGCATTCACATCGATGTCCAGCAACGCGCGAAAGGCGCAGAGCTGCGCATCGGTGATTGCCAGTTCCTCATGCACCTCATGGGACTGCTTGCCCTTCGCGTAGGTGAGGAAGTGCTCCTTCAGGAACTCGTCCGTCAGCGGGAGCGCGAGCTTGTGCTGACCGCTGCGGTAGTGTCCGTACAGCCGGTACCTGAACGTCTGGTCGCTGGGGCAGCCCGCGGCATGGAAATGACGCAGCATGTGGATAACGGCGTCCTTGACCACCGAGTGGTTGTAGTCCGTGCCTTCGTAGTACTTGCACTGCACGAAGGCACTCGCATCCCCATCGTCCAAGTCGATATCTTCCACCCCCTCGACCGAGATGCTCCCATGCTTGGTTGCCTCGAGCAATTGCACGATCGTCTGGTCGAACTGGTAGAAGTAGCCTTTGATCGTCGCGGTCGCGCTGCGGTCAGTCACGGTCGGCCCTCGGATTGTTCTCAGTCAGTAGCGCTCCGCTGTGGAGCCCAAGGTAACTGTAACTCGTTCCGATAGCTGTCTGGCATAGGCCGCTGGCGTCATGCCGCCAAGCGTCTTCTTCGGTCGGTCCTGGTTGTATTCCTGTCGCCACGTCTCGATCAGAACGCGTGCCTGCGACAGGCAGGTAAACCAATGCTCGTTGAGGCAGTCGTCGCGAAGGCGCCCATTGAACGAGTCGATGTAAGCGCTCTGGTTTGGCTTTCCCGGTTCGATCAGACTAAGGCAACGTCTTGTGCATGCGCTTAGGTCCACATGGCGCGACTGCAGAATTCGCGGCCGTTGTCGGTGCGGATGATCCTGGGCGGAATGTTCTGATGCCTGACGATCGCGTAGAAGCCTGTGCTGGCTCTCCGTTTCAGGTCTCTTGGATGTCGCGTCATGAACGGCTCGGTGGGTGGCACCGAACTCTGTGTCCACGACTCCTGGCTGAAGTTGCAGAGTCTCGAATGGCGACTCCGCGAACGAGGAACGCGCATACCGATGGCGCTATTTCCCAGTTGGCAACGTAAAAAAAACGCGAGCTCCGAGGCTGGGCTCGGAGACTTCGCATTGAGCGTCAGAGCGAGTTGCGTATTTCGTCGAGCAAATCGCTCAATCCAGAAAAAACGTCATCGACATCGACGTCTTCAAAACGTTCTGCTCCACCGGTTGTCGCGCCTCGCGGTGCTGCGATTAGTAGAAACGCACCTTTGGCACGGTCAAATAGCAGCACGAGCGATGCAGCATACTGCGGCCGGTGCCTCATGATGGTGATGGCGTCGATTGCCACGTCTTTCCAAGGGTCGTCGCCTAGCTCGCAAACATCCAGCGTGTAGGAAAGCTTACGCGCAATTTTTTGGATGCGTCTCGTAATATCCCAAGCGTAAATTGCTGTGTCGGTGACGAGTTTCCGGTGCCGTGCATCAGCATCGTCCAAGGAGCCGAGCACAGATTGATGCTCGCTAGCCGCCTCAATGACTTCACCAGAAGAACCAACTGGCGTTGACTCCTCATCGTCATCGTCACCGTCAAAAACGCTCGGGGCGTGAAGGAACTCATCGACGATGCTTCTAGCGAGGTGAATGGCGCTCCAAGCTTCGCTGCCGGCAAGTGCTTTCAAGGAAAATATATCCTCGAAATTCGCCAGCACCGCCGAGGCATGCTCGGCAGCGATCGTGTCGATGCTTGACCAATCGTTCATGGCGAGCGCGGCCATGATGTCCTGAGTGCTCGATGCGTCGGTAAACCACGCAGTAGACGCCCGCTCAATGTCAATCTGATGTTCAAATGCTTCGATTGCCGCGTACCTATCCTGTTCGGCAATGCGTAATGCAGCGAGCGCAGAGCATTCCTCCAAGGAATGCGCGCCCAATACTTGCCGAGAGAATTCACGCATCTCGTCATCAATGCCGAGACCGAGAACTCCCTTGAAAGGAATCTGTTCGGCAAGATCGGGCATAGCATCGAGCACTGAGCGAATCGAGTTCTCACCATAAATCGCACGTTCCATCTCGCGAACCGTGTGATCAGTCGTGTTGGGCAGGGCGAGTACAGCGCTGCCTGCCGCCATTCTCATAGCGTCATCGTCCAGGATGCCAGTCACCCAGCCTGGTATGGCATCAATCGTGTTGTAAGCGTAAGCGGTCGCTGCGGGTGCGTGTGTGACGAGTCGGAGTTGTTCTTCCATCTCCCGTCGAGCCGATTCGATCGCCGAAGATTCGAAAGTGGCCTGTCTCAGATGTTCCTGAGCTTCTTGAGCCGCATAGCGGTCGTATTCGCTCAACATTGACCTTTTCAGTTCGCCAACGGGGTCGAGGACGTCCAGGGCGATGCTGCGTACGTCGAAACCTGCGGTGGCATTCAGAAAGTCTCTGCTGATGGTTGATGAAACGAGATCATCTAAGGCGGTAAATCGGCGCATAACACACTCCTTCAGTGGCAGGGGCAGGCCCCTTATGGCACATTGACTAGTGCATCGTTGTGGGCAATCATACAGCATAAACCCAGCACGTAAAGTGCGTCGTAGTGATCTCTGGAGTCACGAATGCCTACTGCAGCCCTGTCGTTTCCTGATTTCCTGCAAGGCCTTAGAGAGCCCGGTTCAAGAACCGCGCTGTCCCCAGCATTGCTCGCAAGTGCGTTGGAGCTCCCCGTGCAGGATCTGGCCAGCTTGGCCAAAGTGCATCGCAACACGCTTCAACTGGCGCCCAGCTCGCCCAAGGTTCAGTCTGCGATCCGGGATGTGTTGCGCGTTTTGTCGGCAGCCCACGAACTCACCGGGGAAATCGATCGAGCTGTGTTTTGGTTCCGCAACCACCCCATTCCGGATTTTGGCCACCGTACCGCTATGCAGCTCGTTGAGATGGGCAAGGTTCAGGCCGTGATTGATTACATTGAGTCGCGCAGCGCTGGTGCTACTGGATGATCGTTACGCGCATCAACCATGATTTACCGTTGTTTCGAGCGCACACGCCGCAGTGGGCGAGCCAGCCACTCAGTGGCGCCGGTGCAGCAAAGATCGGTGGACGACTAAACCGCCCTGGTGTGCATGCGTTGTATCTTGCCACCAGCGCAGAAACGGCTATAGCGGAATATCAGCAGGATGATTCTCTGATGCCGCCACTCACCCTGGTCAGATATCTGGCACGACTCTCGTCGGTGGTGGATTTTCGTGGTGGGTATGCGCCTGGTGAGTGGGATCCACTCTGGCAAGAATTGACTTGCAATTGGCGCGGCTTGCTCATGCTCGATGGCGTTGAGCCGGCAAGTTGGAGTCTTGGAGACATCGTTCTTGCAGCAGGTCATTCCGGGATACTCTTCCCGGCTCAACGAGCGATCGGAACGAACTTGGTTCTATTTGTCGATGACTTGGGTCCCGACGACACGATTTCCGTGCACGATCCGGCGCTAGCGTTGCCAATAGACCGTTCGAGTTGGCGAGCGCCGGCTAGCAAATGAAATTCGTTACGGCAACGAATTGAGATGGCGGTGCGTCGCCGCACCGCCACCCAGCGTAAGCAACGAATTGTCTCTATGAAGACCTACCGTCAATCGGCAGGCTCTCGCGGAGCGTCACGTGATATCAGGCTTTGCTAACCGCTTGCGCATCGACTCGCCCTTCAGATCGATGCGGTGCGCGTTATGCACGATCCGATCCAAGATCGCGTCCGCGATGGTCGGATCGCCAATGCAAGCGTGCCACTCGGCAACCGGCATCTGTGAAGTGATTGCCAACGACAAGTTGCCGACGCGATCGTCGATGACCTCAAGCAGGTCCTGCCGGCAACGCGCGCTGATTTTCGCCACGCCCCAGTCGTCCAAGATCAGCAGCTTCGACTTGATCATCTGCGCGCGCAGCTTTGGCAGGCTACCGTCCTCCCGCGCGATCTCGATGTCTTCCAGCAACCTCGGCAGGCGGTGGTAGGCCACGACATGGCCACGACGTATCGCTTGATGACCGAGCGCATAGGTCAACCACGTTTTGCCGGCACCGGTAGGGCCTGTGACGATGAGATTTTGACCACGCTCGATCCACTCGCAGCCAAACAAGGACGAAAGCTGCCGCTTGTCGATTCCGCGATCGGGTCGGTAGTCAATGTCCTCCGGGCTGGCTTTGATTTTGAGCTTAGATGACTTCAATAGCTGATTGATGCGCCTGGTGTCTCGCGATTGGCACTCGATGTCGACCAGCATCGCCAGTCGATCCTCAAATGACAGATCGAGCATTGCCGGACGTTCGCCCTGCAGGTCAAGAGCTTCTGCCATGGCATGCAGTCGCAGCGACCGCAGCTTGCTGGTCGTTTGATTGCTCAGCATGATGACGTCTCCCGCGCTTGAGTGTAGTAGCCGGGGCCACGCACATTGTGGTGCAGCGGCAAGTTGCCCTGCGGAGTCTACTCGCGACGGCCACGGTGACGCTGTGTGTTCAATAGAGACCTCACGCTCTTGAGCGAGTGAATCTCGACTGCACGCGTTGACGCTGCATCGACTTCGGTAGCTCCGTGCTGCTGAACCAGCTTGCGGAGAGAATCGCATGCCGGAAAACCCAGCGCTGGAACGGAGCGCGCAAGCTGAGCCTCAACGATCGCAGTCGTCGAAGGCCCAACCTTCGTTGGCCATGACCGGAAATTCTCAGGCGTGCGATCGCCGTAAGCACGATGTGCGTCGGGTTGATGCTGTGGGACCGTTGACAATCCGCCGGGCTCGTTGCAACGCATGTGGCTGGCCACCCGCACGTGGTTGTGGAAAACTTCCACTGTCGAGGCGGTGAATCGAACCAGAACCTGCTGACCGACGAGGTGGTTCGGCACCGAGTACCAGTGGCCTTTCACCAGCACGTGATAGCTGTTGTCGACACGCAACGACGCAGTCCACTCGCCGAATTCATAGTGTTGCGCCGGCAGCGGCAGCATTGCGGCCCGCTCGACCTCTTCGTAGCGCGACATTCGGCTGCCCTCAAGGCGTTTGAACGGGCGCTCATTCAACTCCCTTACCAGCTCCAACACCGCCGCGTTGAGCTCGCTCGCTGAGAAGAAGCTTCTATTTCGAATGCGGGCAAGAATCCATCGCTGCACAATGAGCACGCCGCCTTCCACCTTCGCCTTGTCACGTGGCTTGTAGGTGCGCGTTGGGACAATGACGGTGCCATAGTGCTCAGCCATCTCCGCGTATGTAGCGTTGGTGATGAAATCGGCACCCAGTCGAATGACTGCGGCCTTGAGATTGTCTGGCACCAGGATACGCGGCACGCCGCCAAGGAACTTGAACATCTCGACATGAACGGCGATCCAAAAACTGATGGTTTGCCGCGGAACGCATGCTGCGTAGGTTCGGTTCGATGCACCGAGCACGCCGACGAACAGCTCCATCGGAATCCACTCGCCTGTATTGGGATTCGTGTAGCCCGGTTTACGCCCAGAGAAGTCGACGAACAGCTTTTCTCCGGGCACATGTCGTTGTCGCATGACGCGGTCAATCGACTTCACGAAGCGGCGATAGTGCTCCGTGTACTGCGAGTACGACAGGGCGTTGATGGGATCGGGCGCACGGTACTCGTCCCACAGCAACTGAAGGGTGACGCTTGGACGCTGCATCTCCGCATGCACGAACGCAAAATCCGGCATGCGTCGACGCGTCAGCGTACGAGGCATCTTGTTGAACTTCGCTTCGAACGCACCGTCAGCCAAGAGCTCCAGCTCTGCCCACTCATAGCCCTTCTCTTGTGCGATGTGGCGATATCGGGTCACGGTTGTTTTTGAGATGTCGACTGACGCGGCAATTTCCCGATTGGTAAGCTGCGTCGTGAGCAACAGATGCACCACTCTACGTATTTTAGTCATGGCAAAACACTCCCTATGCCGGTCGCGACTGCGCACGACCGGCGTTGACAAAAGGGAGACGCGGACTCCCGTTCCAGCCCCGAAATTGCGGGCCAGGTATTGACGAGAGCCCAAGAAAAGACCAGACTGGCGGTGTGTTCAGGGCTATGCCCTTGCCGGTCCGACGACGCTCGAGAGGTAATGACTCTCGGGCGTTTGTCATTTCTGCGCCTCGGTATTTGAATCTTGCGTTAGGTGACTCAGGCTGGCTACGTCATGTCGGGCCTCCCACGGGTTCGGAACCTGATGAACCGTAGTCGGCAGGAAACGTCCCGCCCGCGCGACTTGTGGCAAGCCACTGCGCGACATCCTTGCTGAGTGAGAACTTTCCTCGACGGTTCGGCAGCGCGAAAACCGGCACAGGCAACTGGCGTCGGGAAAGGGCCTGCCGGAATGCATCCATCGACGCATAGCCCAGCGCTTGACGAAGGTCATCGGCACCAATGATTGGGCCGTACCGCGCTAGCAAATCCCGTTCCAATGCATCGGCCAATGTGGTCGTGTCTGTCACCTTCGGCGCCTCGTCACGTTCTGTCATGACCAAGCGTATTCCGACGACGCAGAATGGGGTAGAAGTAGCGGACCCCCAGGGGGCGTTACTCTAGTTGTGATGCGGAACTCATGCCTAAGCCATTGAAACCAAGAAGAAGTTATGGACAAGGACGCTTGGACGCGGTGATCCGCGTACTTCAGAGCGATGACCAGCAGTCCGATACAAAAGCGATCGACGTGATCAAGGTGGGTTACTGGTTCGAGCGGCTTTTGCACATGATGCGCAAAAACAGCGCCTACGCTGTTGGTCAAGGCATACGGCCAGACCAGTACCGCAAGACTTCCGCTGATGGCGCGGCCAATAACAACAACCTTTGGGCCAAATACGCCACGGGCGCCGTGTGTCCCGGCCCGTACACAGTTCAAGCCGCAGACAAGGTCGTACCTGGCTCGGCTGTTGACCTGGCGTTGGCAGCATGGACGGCGCTCAACGTTCGAGCTCCCATCATTGATGGATACGATTCGTTGCTTAGACGTACGCTTCCCAAGGTGCAGCATGCGTTATTAGAGCCGACGAAGCTCGTCATCGGAAGGTATGTCCGCCGCGCTTCGCTTCGAAAAACGCTGACACTGCTGGAGTGTCACTCAGACATCAACAGTATCGCGGCGCTGGTCATCCTGCTTCGGGAGGCTCACGAAGCGGGAGATCATGACCGATGCTTTGAGATCGGACAATCGCTGTACGCCACGGTGCTAATGGCCAGCTACGTCATCTATGTCGGAAATATTTTGCCTGAGTTGATTGAATTTTTAATTCGCCGCGTTTTTCCACTTGCGTCGAGCCGTGACCGCGCGTTTGACATCGACCGGGACAAATTTTGCTCTGTGGCTCGGCGGCTGGAGTCCACACTCCTGATGTTAGAAGACATAGGAACGATTGATACCATCAATGGGGGGCCAACACGCGAGTGGCGCAAAGTGGTGAAGGGACACTTCGGCTTCGATCACAAATTTGCATTCGCACCAGGCTGGAAGCTGGCACGGCCGCCAGAAGAATGCAGCGAGTCCGCGCCTGGGATGGTGGCGTCGCGGACCATTGCCAGGGAGTGGGCGTTGGAGGTGCTGTCGTCGGGGCGCGTAGAGCGGCTGATTCCGAAACACATTATCGAGAAGATGGCGGCGGTGCGGTGACCAGCGCCAGCGAGCGGGCCAGGACCGGAATCGTTTAGGGAACGCGATTGATCAACACCAGCCCCGAAGTCAGCGCAGACCGGAATGGAGAGCAGATCGAACCGGCACGGCGGTCCACCACCTACAGCGCCCGCATCAGGGGGCTGTCGAGGCTCCGGACTTATTCAGAGGTTCCTTTGCGGTCGTTGCACGGCGTCAGCCATCGCGCAGCGCCATGCTGTGTGAACTGGAGGTTCCCTGGATTCAGTCCGTCGATTGAAATGCGACGTGTGCTGGCGACTGTGTTGTTGGGGCTGATGCCGTATGTCCATGCCAGTGCCGTTTGCGACGTCGCGCTTGCAGCGCTGCCCGAATCTGGTCTCACGCTGCCTGTGTTCGGGCCGCTCCTGGTCATCACCCGGACGTGATTGCGGCGCACATTGCACGTGCCGGAATGATCCGGCATGCCGCTCCCCGAGGATCTCGTGAAACGTACGCTGATGATAATGGTTACCCTGTTACTGGTGCTCTGTGTGCCGGCCGAAGCCTCGCGCAAGGCCTGCGCGGAACTGAAGCAGGAGATTGCAACGAAGATCGATGCAAACGGTGTGAAGTCGTACACACTGGATGTGGTGGCTGCGGACGCCGAGGTGATCGGCAAGGTCGTAGGAACCTGCGATGGCGGTACTCAGCGCGTGGTCTATCAGCGCGTCGACAGCGCTGCGATGGCAAAACTCAACTGATTGCAAACGAAGAGGGGCGACAGCGCCGCCCCTCTTGGAAAGACTCAATCGCTCGGTTCAACGCGCCGCGTTCGCACTCATCGTAGCGTTGCGACTGCTGTCCGTGGTTTGCGCCGGGTCGCGCATACCGCTGGTGTGGCACCAGCCGGTCTTGTGTCCCCGGTTGACGCCGCTGGGTAGCTGACCGTAGGTTTGTTCGGTGGTGCCGTCTTCAGGATCGGTGAGCAAGACGTCAGTGACGACGTTGCAGTAATCCCACAACCAGGCGCGATCGGTGAACGAAGTCGTGTAGTAGTTGGCCTTGGCGCGCGAAGCCGTGCTGATGCCGGCCAGCCAAGATGCCGCACCGCTGTAGGTCAGGTTGGCGTTGGTGCCGCAGCCGACACCGAACACGCTGCCCAGCGCCGCGGAATTGCCGGCGAGCGCTGTGCCGCGATAGGGCGTGCCAACCGATTGAATCAGACGACTGCCGGTCGCATTGTCCAGACCGCTCCAATAGAAGTTGTACAGATGCAGTGAAGCGGCGCCACCCTGGCTGTGTGCCACTACACCGAACGAGTTCCAGGTATTGCCAAAGGATTGGATCAGTCGCGCGAATGCATCGTGCGAACGATTCTGGTTGAAATCCTGGAACACCGCAGAGTTGCTGAATTGGCCAGCGACTCCGCCCCAGGCATTGCCCGAGCAATAACCGTGCACGAGCAGCAATTTGGTCCCCGTGCCCTTGGCCTGGATTGCCGCCGGACGCACACCCATGCGCATCTCATCGCTGATACTGGCGATCGGCGTACGCGCCGACTTCGGTAGTGTCGGCATCGTGACCGCGATCTTGCTGGCGCTGGCTACGCTGATGAAATGATCGGGATCCTCGATGCGCAGATCGCGCAATTCAAATGGCGCCTGGGCACCGGCCTTGGCAATCCAGCGTGCATCCAGCGCCAGTTCGAGGTTTCCTTTGCTCAGCTCGCTCATGCCGCCAATCCACGCGACCGGCACCATGACACCAGCGCGCGAACCCCAGACCTGTGCATAGGTGCGGTAATGACCCGAGGACTTCGCCGTCTCGACCGCAATACCAAGTCCGAATCGGTTGGCGTCAGTCTGCGTCGCTTTGCTGAAGTGACTGCTCAGGCGCAGTTGTTCTTCGATCACCGGAATGAGGTGCTCGGATGAGCGCATGAAGCTCTGGCCCGAACGGCTGATTCCCTTGACGATCACCTGGGCATTGAAATCGCCCGCCGCATCGGCCAGGAAGTCGGCGCCGAATACGCCGTCTGCGGCGATGCCGTCCTGATGCATGCCATCATCGAACATCGGATGTTGACTGATTGCGCCGCTGGGTGAAGTCACGCTGAGCATTACTTGGCTCAGTGCATCGGCGCCAATGGCGACGGTGGATTGGTCCAGGTCGTAGACGCTGGCGATCATTCCGATGCGTTGGCCTACGCGTTGATTGAACGCGACCTGGTGCGCCATCAGGCGTTCGCTACCTTCGCCTTCGATCAGAACAAAGCCACGACCACCAGACTTGGCCTCAATGCCGAGATTCCATTCTCCGCGCGGGACGTTTTCGAAGGTGTAGGCGTCAGCGGCGAAGCCATTGTCCGAGATTCCAAAGTTACCGCGGCGCTTGCTGATGGCGAGTTGTTCTGCCGGCTGCACGCGCTTGGACACCGGGTCCTGCACATTGACGTTCCAGGTCTGATCGCCCGAGAAAACCAGAAAACGCAGATTGCTGCCTTCAACCGCGATCGGCGACTGCCAACCAAATCGACCGTCGGCGCGTTTCTCCAGGGTGACTGGCAACAGCGCACTCTTGGAGTGGGTGGCGGATTGAATCGGATCGGCTGGCGCCATGGCGACGAACTCTTCGGGGCTGCCGGCGAGTTGTTTGGCGATGATTGCGGCGGATTGCGCGGAGCAGGCAAATGGAGCGGCCAACAGCAGGGCGGGCGCCCAGTTCAAGGAACGGCGAATACAATTCACGGTGTCTCCCCAAAGCATTGTTATGGACCCCAGGTCGCGTCACGCGGCTTGGGTGGATTGGTCCTGCAACAACGGCGCGATTGCGCCCCCTCCCAGGGGAACCGTTGCGCGGCGGATTCTGCATACGCTGGCGTATGTTGGCAAGTTGCAATCGCCCTTGCAATTGTTTTTGTGATCGAGTACGCAGTTTGAACACAGCGCTCGCGCCAAGGCGAACAGGAAGCACTACGCCCGCGTGAAGGTCAGCGTCGCCCGCGTAGCAACACGATCACCGCGCCGCTGCCACCGTCGTTATGGCGAGCCGAGCGGAACGCCAGCACATCATTGCGCTGGCGCAACATGCGGTCGGTCAAGCCCTTGAGTACCGGCCCGTCGCCCTTCGACCGCATACCCTTGCCAGTGATGATCTTCACGCACAGTTTGTCTGCTTCGAGGCACTCGTTGAGAAACATCTGAATGGCGCGGCGCGCAACCTCTGTCGTCATCTGGTGCAGATCGATCTGGTCGCGCACGCTGTACTCACCGCGGCCGAGCTTGAGCAGCAGGCGCGGATGCAGGCCGTCCTTGAGGTAGCGCAGTGGCTCGGCAGCGTCGGGGTCAAGCGTTGCTGGCAGCGGGCGCAGCAGTTCTTCGGTAACGCGCTGGTTGTCGCGGCGGGTTTGCACCGGGTCAGGACGCGGCGGCGTGGCGCGGATGTCAACACGATCAGACTCGATGCGGCGCACGGCTCCGATCGCTTCATGGAAAAGCGAAGTGTCGTTGTCGGAGCTGGGTGGCGGGCGAGACATTGGACGAATGTAGCAGTGACAGTGTTTGGTGGCTGGGTGCGTCCGTGGCTTTTGGCTGCCACCTGCAACGGCGTAGCCGGTCATGGACCAGGACTGCGCAGTGCCAGTTCGCGGCGGTCGTGGGCCGCTGCAAAGTTTGTTGCTGCCACATTCAGTCCTCAACACAGCCGTGACTTCGCTAGAATCCACGCTTTAGGGAATCCGCAAAGCATGCATTTACTGGTTTCGAACGACGACGGCGTGGACGCGCCAGGAATACGCATTCTGGCCCAGGCGCTGGCGGCGTTGGGCAAAGTCACCGTGGTGGCCCCGGATCGTGATCGCAGCGGCGCCAGCAACTCGCTGACGCTCGACCAGCCGATTCGCGTGCTGGAGTTGGGCGAGGGGCGTTTTCGTGTGGCGGGAACGCCGACTGACTGCGTGCACCTGGCTTTGCTGGGCCTGCTGGATTCGGACCCGGATATTGTCGTCTCCGGAATCAACAATTCCTCGAACCTGGGCGACGATGTCATCTATTCGGGCACCGTGGCAGCTGCAATGGAAGGGCGTTATCTGGGTTATCCGGCAGTCGCAGTGTCGCTGTCCAGTCGTGATCACAACGCGGTGAATTACGAAACTGCAGCTCGCGCTGCAGTGGCAATCGTGCGCCGTCTGGTCAGCGACCCATTGCCGGCCGACACTATCCTCAACGTCAACGTTCCGGATGTGCCCTGGGATGAAGTGACCGGATTCGAAGTCACTCGCCTGGGCCATCGGCATCGTGCCGAAGCATGTATCCGCCAGATTGATCCGCGCGGTCGTCCCATCTGGTGGATCGGACCGGCTGGCGCCGCGCAGGACGATGGCCCGGGCACCGATTTCGACGCTGTGCGCCGCCGCTGTATCTCGATTACGCCAATCCAGGTCGACCTGACGCGTTTTGCCGCTCTGGAAAAGGTATCGCACTGGGTTTCCGGACTGAGCGCGCTGCTCACAAGTAGCAACGCGGAATCGCAATGACCACAATCCGCCGCGATCAACACGGCTTGGGTATGACGTCGCAGCGCGCGCGCGATCGCCTGATCGAGCGATTGCGCGTCGAGGGCATTCGCGACCAGCGTGTGCTCGATGTGATGCGCAATCTGCCGCGGCATCTTTTTGTGGATGAGGGACTGGAATCACGTGCTTATGAGGATTCGGCATTGCCGATCGGGCTGGGTCAGACCATTTCCCAGCCGTGGATTGTGGCGCGCATGACCGAGCTGGTGATTGAAGTCAATCCACGCCGCGTATTGGAGATCGGTACCGGTTCCGGATATCAGGCAGCGGTGCTGGCGCACCTCGTCGAGGGTGTGTTCAGCGTTGAACGTATCGAGTCACTGCTGCGCGTCGCGCGCAAGCGATTTCGTGCGCAGAAGCTTGAGAACATCCGTACCCGACATCAAGACGGGCATCTGGGTTGGCCCGAGGAAGGGCCGTTCGACGCCATCATCGCCACTGCTGCAGGCGATGCGGTGGCACCGGCGCTGCTTGCGCAGTTGGCGCAGGGCGGCGTGCTGGTTGCACCGATCGGCAATGCCAAGGAGCAAAAACTCGTGCGTGTGCGCAAAATTTCAGACGCAGCGGGTCAGCCGGACTATGAGCAGCAGGTGTATTGCGCTGTGAGCTTTGTGCCGCTGCTGCGGGGCATCGTCTGATGGCCCTGTTTGCACCGCTTTACGATCGTGCGATGCGCTGGTCGGTGCATCGAAATGCGCCGCGCTATCTCGCCGTGCTGAGTTTTTGCGAAGCGATTTTTTTTCCGATCATGCCGGAGGTTATGCTGGCACCGATGGCCCTGGCGCAGCCCAAGCGCTGGCACTGGTTTGCGTCGATCAGTCTGTTCTGGTCGATGCTTGGCGGACTCGTTGGTTACGCGATTGGGCATTGGGCGATTGATCTGATTACCCCGTGGCTGGTCGATCTGGGTTACGGCGAACGTTTCGAGCAGATCAAGCAAGTGGCTCGCGACGAGGGTTTCTGGTTGTTGCTGATTGGTGGATTCGCACCAGTTCCGTTCAAATTGCTGACCCTTGCCTCGGGGGCAGTGTCGATGCCGCTGCTGCCATTCATTGCGGGCGCGTTGATCGGGCGCGGTAAGCGTGTCTATCTGGTGACGGGTGTGATCCGCTTGGGCGGACCCAAAGCCGAGGCGTGGTTGCGACGCAATGTCGAACGTGTCGGTCTCGCGTTTCTGGTGTTGGCGCTGCTGGTAGTGGTGGCGTTCAAATTCTGGCCACGGGGCTGAGCGACAATGCGGTCATGAACAGCAACCTGTTGCGGCCCGAGTGTGCCGGCTTGAACGAATCTATTGGGATGGGCGCAGGTGCGGGCTTGCGCCTGAGCGTCCGGCGCGAAACGCTACTGCGGCATTTAGTATTCGCAACGTTCGTCACAGACTTGTTGTGTCGACACAAGTCACTCGTGCATCGATCCTTGCGAGTTGCCGCGTTATTGGCAACTTGCATTGGCATGCTGGTGTTCGCCAGCGGATGCGGCGTGTCACCGCGGGTTCGCGTGCAGCCAATGTCGGATGCTTCAACGCCCAGGCACAAGCCGCCATCCGACGCGGCACGGTCGGTGCCAGCGACTGCGCTGCACCGGGTGGTCAGGGGCGACACACTTTATTCCGTCGCATTCCGCACCGGGCTGGATGTGCGCGACCTGATTGCCTGGAACCAGATTGTCGCGCCTTACACCATTTATCCTGGTCAACTGCTGCGCTTGCAGTCGAGGCCGAACGTGTCGCCGTCGGCAATGTTGACGTCGAGCGCGTCCGCGGTCACCGCGAAGCCAATCACTCCGACCAGCTCAGCCGCGACAACTGCGATGACTGCAATGCCAAAAGCGAGCGTGCGCCCGACACTACTGGGTGCGCAGGCGGTGATCGACCATTCGCAACCGGCGCAGGTCGAAGCGCTTGACGCATCGCCTGGCAATGCACCGACAGCTGCGAACACGGTGGTCCGGCCACTTGCCGGGTCGGACTCGAGCGTGGCGTCGATGGGGCGGCCTCAGCCCGGGTCACTCATCGCCGCCATCGGCGCACCGCCGCAGTCGACGCCGGCTGCAGGTCAGCGCGCCTCACCTGGATTCAATAGCGTCCCGCCGGTGGCGAAGGTACCGCTCGCAGTAGCGCTGTCTGCGCCGCCGCCGGCTGCTGCACTGGTGACGTCTGCCCCCACCACGGCGGCGATGATTGACCGCTCCGCACCCAGCCAGAGTCGCGAGGGAATTCAATGGCGTTGGCCGACTTCCGGCACTTTGCTCGGCAGGTTCGTCGCGGGTGATCCGACCCAGCAGGGCATCGACATCGGCGGATCGCTGGGACAACCCGTGCTTGCAGTGGCGGCTGGCGAAGTGGTCTACAGTGGCAACGGCCTGCTCGGCTATGGCGAGATGATTATTGTGCAGCATTCTGCCGATTACCTCAGCGCATATGGACACAACCAGCGACGATTGGTGGCCGAGGGCGCCAAGGTCCAGGCTGGGCAAGTGATTGCGGAAATGGGGCAACGCGGCAGTCAGGTCATGCTGCACTTTGAGGTTCGTCGTCGCGGCAAACCGGTCGATCCACTCGCCTATCTGCCGCCGCGCTAAGCAGGATTGCGATGTCCATCAAACCAAAATCAGACCTGTCGCCCGAAGAACTGCTGCTTCTGCTCGGCGATGTAACGCGCGAGCCGGATCGCGCGCAGCGTGATTCCACTACTGCCTACTTGAATGAGATCGGACTCATTCCTCTGCTCAGTGCGGCACAGGAAGTGGCGACCGCGCGCGCGCTGCGCGCCGGTGATGCAGGTGCGCGCGATCGATTGATCGTGTCGAATCTACGCCTTGTGGTGAGCGCTGCACGCCACTATGGCGGCCGTGGGTTGCCGTTGCTGGAGCTGGTCGCAGAGGGCAATCTTGGACTGATTCGTGCGGTGGAAAAGTTCGATCCCGAACGCGGCTTCCGTTTTTCCACCTACGCCATGTGGTGGATTCGGCAGGCGATAGAATTTGCCCTGATGCGAACGCGCGCGGTGCGCGTGCCGGTGCACGTGTTGCGCGAGTTGGCGACGCTGCTGCGGGCAAGTCGCGAGCTTGCTGGCGACGGACGGCCCGCGACATTGGACCAGTTGGCTCGACACCTGGGCAAACCGGTGGACGAAATCGCGCGGCTGTACCGGCTCAACGAGCGCGTCGAATCGCTCGATGCCACGCGCTCAGACGAAGACGATCGACTGCTGGGAGAGATGATCGCTGCGGACTCGGATGATCCCGCGGTGGCTATCGACGAGGCACCGCCGGAGCATCGCCTCGAGGAGTGGTTGAGCACATTGAACGCGCGACAGCGCGAGGTCATTGAGCGCCGCTTCGGCCTCAACGACCATGGCGCTCAATCCCTGGCTGAGGTGGCCGAAGTGTTGGGCGTGTCGCGCGAACGAGTGCGCCAGATTGAAGTGGGTGCGCTGCAGCGGCTACGCAAATTCAGCGGTTGCTGAAACGCAACGGGCCGCTCACGCAGCCCGTTGCCACACCAGTCGAGCCGTGATCACTGCACCAGGAATTCGGCGCGGCATCCACGATCAACCCAGATCGCATCGCGGTCGTAACCCCAGGTGTAGCCCTCGGTGCACTCGCTGCGACTGATTTGACGGTTGAGTTCCACACCGTGCGTTGTGTTGGCAGGGCAATAGGCGCGTTGGCGCCCGACCGATTCACACAATATCAGGCGAGGTTGCGGTACATACACGATGGCAAATTCGCCACGGCAGCCGTTACTCACCCAGATGCCGCGGCGGTCATAGCCCCAGGACTGGTCAAGCACGCAGGGTGCCTTGCTGATTCTACGTGTCAGATCAACGCGAGAAGAGCCGATCTGCGCCGGGCAGAACTGCTGGCGTCCGCCCTCGGAGCGGCAGGTGATCGTGCCTGAATACTGACCCTGGCCTGGGCCCGCGCCTCCATGTGGCGGCAGATTCGGCGGATAGCCCCCGGTTCCGCGCAGCAGTTCAAATTCAGCCCGGCAACCGTGATCAACCCAGACACCATGATTGTCGTAGCCCCAGCTCTGTCCCTCAACGCATTCGTTTCGACTGATCTGGCGCACCAGCGCAACCCCTCCGCGCGTGCCCACTGCACAATGCGCACGACGGCCATCGCGCGATTCGCAGACGAAAACTTCGCCTTGATGGTCGGGTCTGGGCAAGGGAGTCGAACTGCCACCGCCGCGACCGATTTCAAATTCTGCCCGACATCCGCCGCTGATCCAGATGCCATCGTTCTGGTAGCCGAAGGTGCGCCCTTCGAAGCAGCGATTGCGCGAGATTTCGCGCACCAGACGCACGCCGCGATGGGTGTCGGCACGACAGAAACTTTCCTGATTGTTCGGCGACTCACAGACAATCAAGGCGTAAGTTGTCTGTTTGGCTATGGGCTGAGCGAGCAGCGCCGGAGCCGGCAGCAACGCTGTAGAGCCGATCAAAAGCGCAGCGATCAGGCGTTTCATCCGCGAACCTCCTTGCGATGGGTGACTGATTGTGCGCCGAGTTTGCCCAAGCATCAACGTGATCCGCACAGAGTGTGATCTGCACAGCGAAAGTCAGAAATATCCCGATCAATGTTGGACAAAGCTGGTGACGCCAAGGGCGGCAAGGGCAGGTCGCAGCGCGCGGTTCATAAAAACGGCCGCGCAGTCACTCCGTGGGCGTGCCCAGTTCAATCTCGTCAATGCCGACGTATTGATTGATGGCATGCACGCAGGCATCAACTGCCGGCGCCAGCATGGGTGAAAACAATTGCTCGCGGTCGATGCGCTCCATCCAGCCAAAGATGCTATGGCGCAATTGTTCCGCGGTACGCGCGTTGGCCAGAGTGTCAGCAAGAATGCGCCGAAATTCGCTCGGTGTGGGATTCGCGGCAATCGCGTCGAACAGGCCGGAGAACGCGCCAAGCAACGCCCGCGCATCCTGGCCCAGGCCGTAGTCTTCGGGGCGATAATCAAAGCGGCCGCCTGACGCGTCAGCCCAAATGCGATAGGACAAATGCGCCAGCGAATGGTAGATCGCCTGTTCCGAGATCAGCACCAGCAACAGATGACGCTGGTTGGCTCGCACCGAGGCGTTGGCCGTATTCCACTCGCAAGTTTGCACGAACTGGAACAGGCGCAGCTGCTCGCGAAAATCAGCGGCCTGAAGCTGATCCAGAATCAGCACGCAACGCTCGGCCTCGCTGAATGCGCAAGCCTCCAGCACCACGCGCTCGAACTGGCTGAGCGCTGGCTCGTTGCTGCTGATCGCGTCCTCACCTGGTGTGACTTGAACCGGTGCCGGCGGCGGCACGGGCAAGGAGAAGTCCAGGTAGAGAATGCGCGGGTAGGCGAGGGCATTGGCCAGCGCGCTCGCCAGTGCGGTTTTGCGTCGCCCGGATTCGCCCGCAATCTGCAGGCAGCGCAGATGATCGATGCGTGCTTGAAATAAAGAACGAACCTGGAACTCATAGTCGTCGTTCGACTCGAAGCCATGTTCGGCGAGTTGTTGGCGAAGTCCCATCGGCTAGTGCTCTGTAGAGCGGGATAGCCCCGCTGCTCTTGGTTCGATTCCGGTGTCGCAGAGCGCGGCCTGGGCTGCTGCTCTTGCTCAAATCAATCAACGATCGAGCGCAGCGCAGCAAGCCCCACTGTGCTTCAAGCTGCGGCCTGGATTGGTGCCTCAACGACACGAGGGCCTTCGATCAGCGCCTGCCGCACACCTGTGATGATCAGATCGACTTCGGCCGATGTGATCTCAAAATGCGGCGTGAAGCGCAGCGAGTTGATGCCGCCGTGGATCACGCCAAAGCCGCGCTCACGCATGAACTCTTCGGTGCTGCCGGCGCCGTAGCACTTGAATTGCTTGCCGAGCTCGCATGAGAACAGCAGTCCGGTGCCTTGCACGCCGGTAATCATGCCGGCCGGCAGCTCTTTGCTGAGTGCGTTGAGCTTGTCGAGGAATTCCTGCCCACGCTGGCGGATATTGGCGCGAATCTGCGGCGTCAGGTCGGCCAATACCGCACAGGCCACATCCATAGCCCGCGGATTGGTGGTCATCGTGTTGCCGTAGACGCCCTTGCGGTAAAGCCCGGCCGTGCGCTCGTTGACCGCCAGCACCGAAAGCGGATATTGACCGGCATTCAGCGCTTTGGAATAAGTTTCCATGTCTGGCGCTTCCAGGCCTTCGTAGCCGGGATAGTCGATGACGGAAAGCACGCCATGCGCGCGCAGGCCAGCTTGGATGGAATCGATCAGCAACAGTGCGCCGTGGGCGCGGGTCAGCTCGCGCGCCACCGCATAAAACGCGGGCGGCACAGCACGCCCCGGGTCGCCCTCACCCATGACCGGTTCGAGGAACAGAGCCTCAATGAACCAGCCGTTTGCGTCTGCATCGGCAAACGCTTTGCGCAGTTGCTCGATGGAATACGGGTCGATGGTGATCAGACTGTCTTCGTTGCGAAAGCTTGCCAGATGCTGGGTATAAGCCTTGCGACTGGAATCGGAATAGATGGACGGGCGCTCGGTGCGGCCGTGGAAAGCGCCTTTCATCGCCATGCGTTTGATCGTGCGGCCGGCATAGCGGCCACCCGGATCCGTCATCAGCTTGGCGTTGACGTCGGCGATGCGGCAGGCCAGCGACACCGATTCAGAGCCCGAATTCAGGCAAAGGAACTTGGTGTACGGACAGCCGCCGCGGGTGTGCCCGAGCTCCGCACGCAACGCGCGCGTCAGGCGCAGTTGGCCAAGGTTGGGCGTCATCACATTGGCCATCACCTGCGGGCGGCTCATCGCAGCCAGCACGCGCTCGGGCGTGTGTCCGAAGCCCAGCATGCCGTAGCCACCGGAGTCATGAACAACTCCGCCTTTCAGCGTGATCACCCATGGACCGCGCCCGGCCAGGGCGACGTAGGGATTGATCGCGTCATCCGAATAAAAATTGATGAAGCCTTCCTGCATGAGATGAATCTGCGCGGACTCGTCGAGCTCAAGCAGTTCGGGCATCTCCGCTTGCAGCGCTACAAAAGCCGCATGCGCCGCGTCGATGGCCGCCACCAGCTGGGTGTCGTGGCTCAGAAACTGCATAATCGTGGCGTCGTCGAGTCCGGCGGTGCGAATCTGCCCGCCGCTCTGGCGCATGGTCTGAAGTTTTTGCATTGCGTTCATTGTGGGCTCCCGCCGGATCTTCAATCAGGCTTTTAAATCAGTGGCTTGGAATATTTGTACATGCTAGCAGTGCGAATCGGCGGCCGTAACCCCTCAGCGTTTGACATTTGTCATGACAGCCGCTTGACGCTGCCAACTGAGGGCGTCGTCGTCTCTTGGGTAAGGTGGTTCTGTGGTTCGTGCAGAGGCCGTTCCACGTTGACCTGCTGGAGTGCTGAAGTGTTAGATCATGCCAATGCGCGTCGCGACCTACGGCCAAATCTTCGACATATTAATTTACCGTTGGGCTTTGGCCCGATGCTGGTGATGATTCCCCTTTACTATCTGTTTTGCTCGGCAGAAGTCGACTCCTCATTTGTGCTCGCCGGCCTCGAGTCGGCCGCAATCTTGTGCGCATTCGGCGCTAGTCTTGCGTTCTTGCGGGTCAATTCAATGCGTCGGGCGGTTTCATGAGCAATCGCGTATTTTCGTTTTCCATTCGGGGCCGTTTTCGGCTGCTCGAAAGCTGGTTTCGGCAGCGTCTGCTGCCACCGGTTCTGGCGCCCGGCGCGATGCCGTTTTTTTCACTCAGTTATTTGGTGATGCTGTTTCTGCCGCTGCTGCTTGGCCCCAAAGCCACTTTTTTTTGGGCGCCGACGCTGGCTTCAGTTGCACTGTTTTTGCCGGTGTATTTCCATTTTTACTGGGCACGCGGCTGGCGTCGGATCGGCTCACTGGTGCTGATGTCGCTGCTCGGCGTGGCGCTGATGCCTTACAACATATTTGCGCATACTTACCTGATCTATGGTGCGGTGCTCGCAGCATTCCTGCCCTGGCGGCAGATGCTGGGCGTCTTTGCCTTTGGCCAGTTGGCGTTTGTGGCTGGCCTCTCAATGCTGGGGATTCCGCTGTTGCCGGCATTGACCATGACGACGATCTCTGGCGGCATGGCTGCGTTGGGTAATCGGGTCTGGCTCAACTACGCCCGAAAAAACGTGGCGCTGCGCTTGTCACAGGAAGAAATGGGACGAATGGCGGCGATGGCCGAACGTGAACGCATCGGCCGCGATCTGCATGATCTGCTCGGTCACACATTGTCGGTGATCGCGCTTAAATCCGAACTTGCAGGTCGGCTGATGGCGCGTGACACCGAGGCGGCGCGCCGCGAGATCAATGAGGTGCAGGCAGTTGCCCGCAACGCCCTCAGCGAAGTGCGGCGTGCAGTCAGCGGAATGCGCTCGCACGGTGTGCTGGCCGAATGTGCAAGTGCGCGCGTCGCGCTGGAGTCGGCGCAGGTGCATTTTGAATACGAGGCCGAAGCGATGACGTTGGCGCCCGAGATCGAATCGGTGTTGGCCTTTGCACTGCGCGAGGCGGCGACCAACGTGATCCGACATGCGCAGGCCCATCGAGCGCGGGCACAGCTGCGCCTGGTCAGCGGTGGGCAGGTGTGCCTGCAATTTGAAGACGATGGCCGCGGTGGTGTGCGCGTCGAAGGCAACGGCATTGCCGGCATGCGCGAGCGACTGGCCGAAGTCGGTGGCACGCTGGAAGTGGAGTCGCCCCCTGGCGCGGGCACCCGTCTGATCGTCACCACGCCGATCGACCTTCCGGAGCCCTTTGGATCGGGCTCCGAATCGGTTGAGAAGCTGCGTCTGGTGGCTTCGCGATGATCCGCGTATTTCTGGCCGAAGACCAGTTGATGGTGCGCGGCGCGCTGGCCGCGTTGCTCAGTCTGGAATCCGACATCGAAGTGGTCGGCAGTGCCGGGGACGGTGAAGAGGCGTGGCAAAGCATTCGATTGCTGCGGCCGGATATCGCGCTCACTGACATCGAGATGCCCAAGCTGACCGGGCTGGAATTGGCCCAGCGCATTCGCGACAGTGCGATGCCGTGCAAGGTGGTGATCCTGACCACGTTTGCACGCCCTGGGTATCTGCGACGAGCGCTGGAGTCTGGCGCCAGCGGTTACCTGCTCAAGGATTCGCCGGCGGAAAAGCTGGCTGATGCATTGCGCAAAGTGCATCGTGGTGGCCGTGCTGTGGATCCGGAACTGGCGGTGGACGCTTGGAGCGAATCTGATCCGCTCAGTGATCGCGAACGCCAGGTGCTGCGTTTTGCCGGCGAGGGCATGCAGGCCAATGACATCGCAGAAAAGCTTGGCCTTACCCACGGCACCGTGCGCAACTATTTAAGCGAGGCAATTGGCAAGCTCGGTGTCGAGAATCGCATCGAGGCCTACCGTGTTGCGCGGCAAAAGGGTTGGTTGTAACCAGATTCCTGCGGGCACGGCGTGATCTTCCAGGGCAACAACTCCGACGTCTTTCAATCTCGGGACCCCCAAGCGTAAATAAGACGTCGCGCCAAGGTAAGCGTCCGCCACAGCGCATCTACCGGATAGCTTCCTGGTCTGTTGAAGTGGCTTAGGGGTTGATGGGCGCAGTCCAGTGATGTGGGAGCAGTGCGTGGATGTTTTTGTCGAGGGTGGAGGGCAG
>Ga0163146_10000329_pt1 | contig 66668 bp, 54 predicted proteins | sample OliLakLV19MP7G1_FD_148648 | JGI IMG/M metagenome (GOLD analysis project Ga0163146, IMG submission 148648) | Freshwater microbial mat bacterial communities from Lake Vanda, McMurdo Dry Valleys, Antarctica - Oligotrophic Lake LV.19.MP7.G1 | ecosystem: Environmental > Aquatic > Freshwater > Lake >... | reverse complement strand
CGCACGGTGGTAGCAGCGCATCGGGGAAAAATTGCTCTGGCTCGGTACACACACGATCAGCGGCAAGCGCGAACCGTCGTGGTTGTCCCTGGCACAGTACGATCGAAATGACGCTGTGCAGGTTCATGCGCTACCTGCGCCAGCTCGACGTCAGTTCTTTTTCTTCGGATCGTTCGGAGCCTTCAACTTCAGCGGGCGACCGAAGATGTCTCGCGGCGTTTTGCTGTCGAGCATGCGCTCGAACTCGAACAGGGTTCCGTCCTCGCGCGTCAGTCGCAACACGTCGGTCGCGCACGCGACGTCGTACTTGCGCAGCTTGCCGGGTTGTTCCCACGCGACCATACCGGCGTCGTCGACCGTCGATCCGATCACGAGGCGCGCCGTCATGTGCAACAGCTCGTCCAATTCGAAACTGTGCGTGCCGCTCAAGCTCGTGCGCTTCGTGATCCGCGTGTCAGGCGAAATCCAGCTCATGTGCATCTCGAACGAGAAGTGACCACCCGACACGAGCATATAACCGACCTCCTGGCGACGGATCGGATCGATCAACGGCGAATCGACGCGCTTCAACCTCCAGGAGCCCTGCATTTCTGTCAGCAAAGCCTGCATCGCGGCCTTCGAGCCCGGTGTCGGCGTCGGCGGCGGGATGGGTTCGCCTTCCGGTTGTTGCGCGAAAGAAAGGCTCAGACACAGGAGAGCGGCGGACAAGAGTGCGAAACGCATCAGCGAATTCTCGAGCGGGGTTGCAGGGCTGTCTCACCAGCCAGAATAAGGCCACGGCGCTCTTCGGACACGATTGCGTTTCCCTGGAGTGGCTTCGAAACTCACACGAACGCGAGGCACGCGTACCGGTTACGATCCGTTTTCCTAGGTCCCACAGCGCGTTTCTTTCGTACTGGCGTCCCGCATGAAATCCATTTGGCTCCTGTGCGTCGCTTGGTTCGCACTCGTCTCGCCCACGTTCGGTGACGAGAATCACGCAAAAGCCGCACTGTTCGCGCGCGCCGAGGGCACCACCGTGAAGGTCGCTGTCGAGATCCGAGTCGACAAAGACTGGCATCTCTACACAGGGCCGACGACGGCGGACGTCGGGACGGAGATGGCTCTGCCGACTGTGCCGAATCTCGCAGGCGCGGGCTTCACGTGGGGCGATTGGCGCTTTCCGAAACCGGAGATCGAAGAACAAGACTTCGGCGGCGACAAGCCCGTCGAGTTCAGAATTCACCGCGGCAAGATCGTTCTCTACCGCGTCGGCCAGAAGACTGCCGAAGCGAAGCTCGATGATCTCGAGCTGGTCGTGTCGGGGCAAACTTGCACCGACGGCGCATCCGGAGTGTGTCTGCCTTACGACGACAGAGCGAAGTTCAGCGGAGCGGGCGACGACAAAGTGTTCGCCGTGTTTCCGAGCGACTTGACCGCGACGCCGCGACCGCCAGTCGAGACCGCGACGCCAGCCACTGCGGCGACGAAGGACGTAGGATCGACGAAAACAGCGACGAATACCGCTCCGATCGAAGAGGACGCTGGCAACGAATCGAGCCTCGTCGCGTTCCTGATCTCGGCAGTTTTGTGGGGACTGTTCACGCTGTTGATGCCGTGCACGTACCCGATGATTCCGATCACGATCAGCTACTTCACGAAGCAAGCCGAGGCACGCAAGACGGGCACGTTGCCGCTGTCGCTCGCGTACGGAGCAGGCATCGTCGGGATCTTCGTACTGATCGGCGTGCTGGTCGGCCCGTTGATCATTCCGTTCGCGACGCATCCGATCACGAACCTCGTCATCGGCGGATTCTTCCTCGTGTTCGCGCTCACTTTGTTCGGCGTGATGACGCTGAATCCGCCGCGGTTCTTGATGAGCGTGGCCGGCAGTGCCTCTCAAAAGGGCGGATATCTAGGCGTGTTCTTGATGGGCGCGACGCTCGTCATCACGTCGTTCACGTGCACGGCACCGTTCGTCGGCACACTGCTCTCCACGGGCGCCTCGAGCGGCGGACTCGGACGCATCGCGCTCGGCATGGGCGTCTTCGGATTGACCATGGCGCTTCCATTCGTGTGGCTCTCGATGGTGCCAGCGAAGGTCAAGTCGATCCCGAAGAGCGGCGAGTGGATGCACACGCTCAAGGTGTTCTTGGGGTTCGTCGAAGTCGCAGCAGCGCTGAAGTTCCTCTCGAACGCGGACTTGGTCTGGAACTGGCAGTTCCTCTCTCGCGAGCTGTTCTTGACGCTGTGGTCGGCGATCTTCTTCTGCGCAGCGGCGTACTTGTTCGCGTGGGTCCGCACGAAGGACGAATACGGTGCAGAGGAGCCTGCGACGATCTCGCCGAAGCGCATGGTGTCGGGTGTCGTGACGATGATGCTCGCGTTCTACTTCGCGCTCGGCGCGTTGGGACACACGATGGATCCGGTCACGACTGCGATCGCGCCGAATTATTCGAGCAAGATCGGCTTCGCTTCCGGCGAGAGCGGTTCCGGAATCGCGCATGCGAGCGGCGGTCACGTCATCATCAAGGACGATTTCGACGCCGCGCTCGAGCGTGCGAAGAAGGAAGGCAAGACGTTGCTCGCCAATTTCACCGGCTTCACGTGCGTGAACTGCCGCGTGATGGAGGAGAAGGTGTTCACGCTGCCGAGCGTGTCGAAGGAGCTCGGCGACAAGTTCATCGAGGCGCGCTTGCACACCGACGGCGGTCCGAGCCTCGAGCGCAACAAGGAGCTGCAGAAGGAGTACACCGGCTCCGTCGCGAATCCGCAGTACGTGATCATCGATCCGAAGACCGGCAAGAAAGTGCGCAAGATCGCTGGCTACAAGCCCGAGCAGAAGTTCCTCGAGTTCCTGCGCGGACCGCTCGCCGAGTGAGTCGTCGCGTCGGCGAGGTCGCTCCACACTCAGAACAATTTGTCGGGACGCGCTTCCTCTAGTCTTCCGTGACGCATCTCCAGTACGAGCACACGATCCCCTTCGATCGTGAAGAGGATGAGTTGGTCGCCGCCGACAAGCCGGCGCACGATGACGTCGGGATGTGATTCGTTCACGCTCACGACTGGACAACGTCGCGGATGCGAGCACGAAGTCTGGGCTCTGCTTTCGAGATGCACAACCCAGGCTGTTGCGTGTTCGATCGAGCCACGAGCGATCCGATCCCCGATCGCGAACAGATTTCGTCGAGCGCGCTCACTGAGCTCGATCCTGTACTTCACGGCTTCGGCGGAAGCCCCAGACGTTCAGGAAGCTCCTTGAACACCTGCTCCATCGGGTTGGTCCGTCCCGCATTCACATCGTCGAGTCCGGCTTCGATCCCCGCGGTTACCTCCACGCGCGCCGCCATCGCCGCCATGCGCTCGAACGCAGCGACGCCGCTGACAACGACGTTCGGCGCATCTTCGACGGTGAGGACCTTCGGCCAGCCGGGGCTCTCGAGCTTCTCGATCATCTCGGCAGAGCTTCGCTTGAAGTCGGTCAGGGTGGAGATGTCGCTAAGTTGGATCATCGTGGGATTTCCAATCGCATCAGAGGAGCGTCACCAATAATGCGATCGAAAGTCCTTATCAGCGTGAGTTGAATCAGAAACTGCTGGGAGTGGGCCGCAAATCGGGCATCAGCCCTGCCGACAATCAGCGCAAATCTCTGCCGACGAAGCGACGGATTTCACCTAACCGGAGAGAGGCGCTGACGGCCAACAGCCGAGCCCGATTGCACCGCGAAGCACAGGACAGCCGCGCTCAGCGTTCGAGCCGTCCGACGATCCAAATCGGGGCGCAGCACATCGTGGCATAGACCCAGGAGCCCTGCTGCTCCGGATCACTCGAATCCGAGCGCGCGTCCGCCCTGGTACACCGCAAAACTCGCGACCCACGCGAGCACCGTCATGTAGACGAACAGGAATACGGGCCAGCCCCAGCTCTTCGTTTCGCGATAGACGGCAGCGAGCGTGCTCATGCACTGACACGCCAATGCGAAGAAGATCATCAACGACAATCCGACCAACGGCGTGTAGACGCGTGAGCCGTTGGTGCGCGTCTCGTCTTTGATTTTCGCACGCAGCGTCGTCGACTCTTCGTCGACAGAATCGCCGACGCCGTAGACGACGCCCATCGTCGACACGAATACTTCGCGCGCGGCGAACGCACCGATCAGTCCGATACCGATCTTCCAATCGAAACCGAGCGGCGCGATCACCGGCTCGATCGCGTGTCCCAAGCGGCCGGCGTAGCTCGATCGCAGAACTTCGGCGCGCAACTCGTCCTCAGCCGAAACTTGTCTTCCTGCGATCTCTTCAGGCGAACCGGATTGTGTCGCAACGACTGCGCGCGCTGTTGCGATGCGAGTCTCGAGCGTCGCGTCGCGCGGGAACGTCAACAGTGCCCACAAGACGATCGAGATGACGAGGATCACGCCGCCGGCTTGGAACAGAAATGCTTTCGAACGCTGGATCATCATCCGCAACACGCTCGGCCAGTGCGGATAACGGTACGGCGGCAACTCGAGGATCAGCGGCACCGCTGTCGCCTTGAACAACGTACGCGACAGAACGGCCGCGGCCACGAAGGCCATCAACGTGCTGAACAAGTACATGCCGATCATCAGCAGCCCCTGCGTCGGCACGAAACCGAGCAAGACGCCCGCAGGGAAAAGCGCGCCGATGACGAGCGTGTACACGGGCAAGCGCGCCGAACAAGTCATCAGCGGAATGACCATCATCGTGAGCGTGCGGTCGCGCTGGCGCTCCATCGTCCGCGTCGCGAGGATCGCCGGCACTGCGCACGCGTAGCCCGACAACATCGGCACGAACGCCCGGCCGTGTAGACCCAGCATGCGCATCGAGCGATCCATCAGGAACGCAACGCGGGCCATGTAGCCGGTGTCCTCGAGCAAGCCGATGAAGAGGAACAAGAGCAGGATTTGCGGCAAAAACACGACGATACTGCCGAAGCCGGCGATCACTCCGCCGGTGACGAACTGCTGGAAAAGACCGCTCGGCAGGACGCTCGAGATCACCCCAGACAGCGAATCGAACCCGCCCTCGATCAGTTGCATGAGCGGATCGGTCCACGAGAAGAGCGCCTGGAAGACGATCGCCATCAACACGAGGAAGATCGCGAATCCAGCGACGGGGTTCAGCAAAACGGCGTCGATCGATTCGCTCAGACTTTTCGCGATGGGGCCTTTGCGCTTCACGAACGTGTCGATGCGCGCATCGATCCAGCCGTAGCGACCGCGGATCACTTCGAGATCGATGTGGCGATCGGCTGCCTGCGCGAGAACACGTCGCTCGATCACGATCGCGCGCAATTCAGCAGGAATTCCAGCCCATTCGTCGCTCTCGTCGAGGGAGAGCAGCGCCCACAATGCCAAGGCACGTTCACGCGACGCACTGGAGCGCGTCCATTCGCGCGGCAGTTTCGACGACACCGCCGACACGTCCGCCGACAGAGCTTCCGTCACTGGAATCCAACGGGAACCCGGCGTGCCCACTTGCGGATCGGCGAGCACGCGCTCGATCTGCGCCGCCAACTCTTCGAATCCAGTGCCTTGCGAGCCGGACATCGGGACGACCGGCACACCGAGGTCGCGGGAGAGACGCGCGACATCGATCTCCTCGTTGCGAGCTACGAGGCTGTCCATCATGTTGAGCGCGACGACGAGCGGCACCTCGAGCTCAAGCACCTGCAACACGATGTAGAGATTGCGCGACAGCTGGGTCGCGTCGACCACGAGAACGACAGCGTCAGGCGGTTCCAGCGGAGCGAGTCCCGCCACGGCTTGGATCGCGATCTCTTCCTCGCGGCTGCGCGCAGACAAGCTGTAGGTGCCGGGCACGTCGACGATTTCGATCGCACGTCCGCTCGGTAGATCGAGGCGACCGGTGTGACGCTCGACCGTGACGCCCGGATAGTTGCCGACCTTGCGATCGGAACCCGTCAGTCGATTGAAGACCGTCGTCTTGCCCGTGTTTGGATTGCCCGCGATCGCCACGACCGGGAGCTTCGATCCCGATCGCGCGGCGGGTACGGCGTGCTTCATCCTTCGAGTTCGAAGCGCAGTTCGCTCGCTTCGGAGCGGCGCAAGCTGATGTGGCTACCGCGCACTTCGAGTTCGACCAAGTCGCCGACGGCGACGCAGCGCACGAGGCGCACCGAAGTCCCGGGCAGAAAACCGAGCTCCATCAAGCGCCGATGGAACGAACGATCACCTCCGACGAAGCGTGTCAGTCGGGCGCGGGCGCCGGGGCGGATCTCGTGCAGGGCTTTCATGAGCGCGTCTCGTGTTGAGACTGATTCTCAATTTATCGTCGACTGCCCCGGTACGCCAGCGTGAATACCAGCAGGAATTCAGCGGCAAACAGCCCTTCGCGCGCTTCAAAGGCACTGTTCCTCATTAGGATCGCAGCCATGAGCGGAAGCCAACACGACGTGAAGGAAATCGCCGGGCGAAAAGCGGCCGAATGGGTCGCAACGGGGATGACTTTGGGGCTCGGCACGGGTTCGACGGTGCACTTCTTCCTCGTCGCCTTGGCCGAACGCATTCAGGCGGAGGGATTGCTCGTGCGCGGTGTACCGACGTCGATCCAAACCGAGACGAAAGCGCGCGAGTTCGGCATTCCGCTCGCGACCTTGGACGACGTGACGCGAATCGATCTGACCGTCGACGGAGCTGACGAGATCGATGCACACTTCGACATGATCAAAGGCGGCGGAGGCGCGCTGTTGCGCGAGAAAGTCATCGCCGCCAACTCGACGCGTGTCGTGATCGTCGTCGGAGCGAACAAAGTAGTGCCGAAACTGGGGCTCACGTTCGCATTGCCGGTCGAAGTCGTGCCGTTCGCGTCGAAAAGCGTGGAGCGCGCACTCGCGAAGCTCGGTTGCACGACGACACGTCGTATGAAAGAGGGCCGCGTGTTCGTCACCGACAACCACAACGAGATCCTCGACTGTAGTTTCGGTCGATCGATCGACGATCCCGCGACGTTGGAGCGGACGATCGACGCGATTCCCGGAGTCGTCGAAAGCGGACTCTTCGTCGGACTCGCTCACGTGCGCATCGTCGGGAACGCCGATGGATCCTGCGACGTCGCGGCGAAAAGCTGAACGAGAAGCTGCCTCCTGCGTGAACTTCTGTCGCAGTGACGCGCACGAACAGCGAAAAAATGGCGGCGCGACTCGCGCTGCAAATCGTGACGATCCAGCGTGCCTGCGTCTGAGACGCACTCTTGGCACTTGGCCCCGACCTTGCTCCATGGTTGGGCATGGACCGCTTGGCCGAGATCTCACGCTCTACGCCCACGAACCGCACCGACGCGAACGACTTCATGCGAACGAAGCAGGCTCGCGCCGAGAGCGCTGACCGGCGCAGCGAACGCCGCGACGACGTCGAATCGCGCTCGGACGACAAGGTGAAGGGTCGCGAACGACCGGAACGCTCTGACGAGAGGCCGGAACGTTTTTCTCTGCATCTGCAAGAACAGAACGCTTCCTTCGCGTCGCACAACGAGCTGAAAACCAAGGGCAAAACGGAGAGTTCGACTCAAAGCGAGCCCAGCGACGAAGCTCCGGAGACCGAAGCAAAAGAGCCGTCGAAAACGACGAAAGGCGCGACGACGAGTTCCACGGACGCGGACGGCGAAGGCGAGTTCTCCCCGGCGATCGAGGGAGTCGCGATCGAAGTCCAGGCGGCGGTGGACGCCGAGTCACTGCCCGCCGAGTCGAGCACGGATGCGCCGATCACACCCCCCGCGATCTTGCCCACGATCGCGCCCGTCCTCGCGAACACTGCTCCATCGGCGACGGGCCTGAGTGCGAGTGAACTCGAGCCCGCACCCGCGGCGGCTCCAGAAGTCGACGGCGAGCAGAAGCCGATCGGCGGCGAACTCGCGACGACGAAACTCGGCGCAACACACGGCGAGACGCACAACCAACCCGTCCCCGCCGCGAACGCCAAGAACGACGCCGCACTCGAAGCAGCCAAAATCGAATCGCCGCGCGAAACGCCGGCCGCGCGCACGGCCGAGGAAGTCGAACGCGCCGCGGACATCCTGCGCCAAATCCGCGTGCAGATCACACCGCAGCTCAGCGAAGCGCGCATCCAACTGCATCCGATCGAACTCGGCCGCATCTCGATTCACTTGAGCGTCGAGGACGGCCGCGTCAAGACGACCGTGCACGCTGAAAAGCAAGAGACGCTGCAGGCGATTCAAACGCACTTGCCCGAACTGCGCGCATCGTTGCGACAGCACGGAATCGATGCGCAGGAGTTCCAGCTCTCGCTCGGTTTCGAAGACCGCGGGAGTCGCGACACGGACAAGTCCTCTTCGCGATCGAACCCACAGAAACACGTCGCCGAAGCCTCGGCGATCGAACGCTCACCCGCTCTCCACGCCGCCTTGGCCAAGTCCGGCGTCGACTTTTACGCCTGAAACCACGAGGAAAACCATGGTCGTCTCCAACATTCAATCGGGCTCGAACGCGTCGAGCAACTCGGCATCCACGGTTGCGTCTGCGTCGAATCTCGACAAGGACGCATTCATGAAGCTGCTCGTCAGCCAGCTCAAGAACCAAGACCCGTTGGCGCCTCAAGACAACGGCCAGTACATCGCGCAGCTCGCGCAGTTCAGTTCGCTCGAGCAGATGCAGGAGCTCAACGACAACGTCGTCGGGCTTGCAGTTCTGCAGCAGAACAACGCGTTGATGTCGCAGTTGACGCAGTCGAGCTCGCTGATCGGTCAGCAAGTGCGCTACACCGATCCGACGACTCAGGAGTCGAGGGTCGGAACCGTGAGCTCGGTCAAGATCGAGGACGATCTCGCGCAACTCTCGATCGGCGGCAACAACGTGCCGCTCGGCAACGTGACCGAGGTGCTCGGCGCTGCGGACGAAACCGAAACGACGAACGACAACTCTTGATCAGAAAGACGGCACCATGACCAGTTCACTCTCCAGCGCGCTCACCGGTCTCCAAGCTCACCAAGACTGGATCGACCTGATCGGTAACAACCTCGCCAATTCGAACACGCCCGGCTACAAGACCGGGTCGGCGCGATTCAGCGATCAATACAACCAGACACTGCGTTACGCGAGCGGTCCGTCCGCGGGCCTCGGCGGCGTGAATCCGGTGCAGATCGGCAGCGGTGTTCGGCTTGCCGACATCGGTCGCAATTTTGCGCAAGGTGCGCTGTCGTCGACCGGTCGGCCGCTGGACGTCGCGATCGACGGGCAGGGCTTCTTCATGATGTCGAACGGCTCGCGCGTTCTGTTCACACGCGTCGGAACGTTCGGCATCGACGGCGGGCGCAACCTCGTCGATCAACGCAGCGGCTTCAAAGTGCTCAATCGCGCAGGTGCGCCGATTCAACTCGACACGGAAGCAGCGTTCGCGCCGACGGCGACGACCACCGTGTCGATCGCCGGTAATTTGCCGGCACAAGTGAACGGCCCGCTGCCCGAAATCATGACCGGCACGGCCGCGCTCGTGGATGGCGACCCAGCGACGATCGCCGGGACGAACACGGGCCCGTTCCCGATTCCCGTCGGCCAAACGTGGTCGATGAGCATCATCGTGAGCGGCGGCGTGTCGAAGACCGTCAACATTCCGGGCGCAACCGGCGGCGTGAGCGCCGCGACGATTGCAGCGGCTATCGACGCGATCGACGGTGTGACGAGCAGTGTGAACGGTGCCGGACAAGTGGTGGTCGGGACGGAACGCACTGGTGAGTCGGCCTCGATCAAGGTCGTGCCCGGCTCGACCGGACTCGATCTCGCGAACGCGCTCGGGCTTGCGACGACACTCGTGCAAGGCGCGCAATCGCCGGTGACGACGGCGACGACGCTCGACGATCTGCCGGGCAACGTCACGCAGTACACGAGCGGAGACACGATCCGTGTCGTCGGTGTCGATGCGGACGGAACGGCGATCAACACCGTGTTCACGTTCGGTGCGTCGAACGACGGCACGACGGTGAATCAGTTCGTGGCGTTCCTCGACAACCTGTACACCAACGCGACGGTCGCGCTCGACAATCAAGGCCGCATCCAAGTCACTGCTGATACGCCGGGTGAATCGGATCTCGCACTGTCCATCTCGGACTCGAGCTCATCGACAGGCAAGACGCAGTGGCAGGTCTACGCGACTGCGACGACGCAGCAAGGCACGAAGGCGGATGAGGTTTCGACGACGGCCGAGGTGTACGACGCAGCGGGACTCGCTCACGCGGTCACGTTCGATTTCGTGAGACAGGCGGATGGTTCGTGGACGGCGACGCCGAGTATCGCGGCGAACGAAGGCACGATCGTGTCTGGGCCGATAACGGATATTCGGTTCGCCAATGACGGTACGCCGCTGGGATTGTCGGGGCTGGATACGGACATCACCGTGCAATTCGCGGGCTCGAACACGACCCAGACTTTCCGACTCGACATGGGCTCGAGCGCCTCGTTCGTGGGCATCACGCAGTACGGGAGCGGCGGTGACCTCGTCGTGCGCGAGCAAGATGGGAATGCGGCGGGTGTGCTCGACACGATCGCGGTGGACGGAGACGGTTCGCTGATCGGGACGTACTCGAACGGGAAGACGCGATCTTTGGGTGAGCTCGGGATCGCGACGTTTGCAAATACAGATGGATTGAATCAGGTGAGTGACACGGCGTACTCGTTGAGCGCGAACAGCGGGCCGGCGAACATCACGGCGGGCAGTGTCGGCAAGGCGGGACGTGTCGTCGGTGGGAGCCTGGAAGGTTCCAACGTGGATACTGCCGAGCAGTTCGTGCACTTGATCGAGGCTCAGCGTGGGTTCCAGGCGAATTCGAGGGTGATCTCGGCGCAGGATGAAGTCCTGCGCGACTTGGTGAACTTGGTTTAACGATTTGAGGAGTAGCTAACCCGCGGCTCGCCCTCGAACGCATGTTCAAAGGCGAGCTCCTGCCACTGGGTCGAGTGTGGACAGCCACCTGCATCCACACGTGGGTTTGAGGCCGGCCCAAATGACTTGCTTCGCAGTGGGCTGCTGCCTTTTCCCCAAAACGGTCAGCCGCGCGGCGGTCGCGACGCTCCGAGGGCCATCTCCACATCTCGACGTGCAATCTAAATCGAGTGCCGCTCATACCCGTCTCAAAATCAGGGCCGCAAACGCGGAACCCCAGTTGATGCAGACCCGATTCATTCCGCGAAGCGAGCACCAGATGAATCCCAGTACCAGTTCGCCCGGAGAACGGGCTCGACGATGTCCTTCCACCATACCAATATGCTCGGCCAGGCCAGCTTTCCGGCCTGTGCGCTACTCGCTAAGGGCCTGCGCAGAAATAACCTTGACGATCACTTGCGAGGCCTCAGCACGTAGTTCCACTCACCGTGGAAGGATTGACGAGTAATCCGCAGGCTAGCCATCTGCTCGTCGCTGACCTTGATCTCGGTCTCGTAGCGGTCTGTATCGATGGCCGCCTTGACGATCAGTCCGGCGCGCGTCGTAGTGCTGGAGATGAGGTTGACCACCGTTTGATGGCTGATCAGCGGTCGCCCGCGCCAGTTCTGCGTGATGAAGCTGAAGAGACGGTGTTCAATCTTATTCAACTTGCTGGTGCCCGGTGGGAAATGGCAGACGAACAGCTTTAGACCGAGTTCATCCGCCAGCTCCTGAAGTGAGACCTTCCACAGTCGAGTGCGATGACCATTGCTACCGCCTCCGTCGGCGGTGATGAGCAACTCGCTTGCTCGCGGATAACGATGCTGACCCATCTCTTTCCACCACCGTCGGATGCTGTTGGTTGCAAACTGAGCTGTGTCGTGGTCGACGCCAACACTGACCCATCCTTGGTTGTTGAAGATATCGTAGACGCCGTACGGGATGGCTTTCCCAAGTTCCGGGTCGAGGAAGTCGTGTACGCGCACTAGTTCCGGCCGTCCTTGCCCGCGCCACTCGTGCCCGGCGTTGCGGAATGGGCCCACGATTTCCTTCTTTTTCGTGTCGACTGAGATCGCTGGTTGATGTCGCTTCTGAAAGCGCTTCATGTTCGCGTTGATGTATTCGAACTGGGCGTTGCGGTCGGGATGCGAGGCTCTTTCGATGGTCTTGCGATTCGCCTGCAAGCTGTAGCCGGCATCAATCAAGAGATGGGCGACCGTGCGTGCGCTGACCTTGTGCTGCTGGCTTGTCAGCTCGGCGGCAAGCCGCCTTGTGCTCTTGCAGGTCCAGCGCAGGGGCGACTCCGGGTCGCCGCGCGTGAGAGGTTCGATGAGCACTTCAAGTGCTGTAGTGAGGTCAGGATCATTCCTTGTCACCGCCCAGCGTCCGCCACCAGGCCGCCGTACTCTCCCAGCCTCTGACGCTCGTTGCTTTGCCGGCAGTTTCAGATCGCGCAGGCCAGAAATGATGGTTGGACGTGATAGCCCGGTTACCTTCGCGACGGCGGTGACACCGCCCCAGCCCAATCTACGAGCTTCAGCCGCAGCCCACTGCCCACGCACGCGCTCGTCCATGCCTGGCTGAAGGACTTTGAACTTGCGGCGGATCTTCGCGAGTGCGGCGGCGTCGAACACGACCCAAAGGTCGCAATTCGCGACGACGTTTAGAAGAACAACTTGTAAAAGTTATTGTTGCGCGATCCCTAAGTGGCCGACGGGCACGAGACCGTGATCTTCCAAATGGCCCCAGCGCGTGCAGCCACGGCGCAAGTGTCGCTCCCGGGCTCATCAAACTCGACGACGACGCTGCGAACATTCTACGGGTGCTGCACCACAGGTTTGCTCTGTCTCCGGCACAATGCCAGGCCTGCCAGCGTCCAAGAGGTGTCCCTTCCAGGGAAAAACTCAAGAATGCGGCAGCGCTCCAAATGTATATCTCGAAAAGAGTTATGAGCTGGAGCTGGAGCTGGAGCTGGAGCTGGAGCTGGAGCCAAGAACCGGCGGATGTAGACTATCGCGCAGCGGAGACATTCGCCGGCGCGCTGAGTCGAGAAGCCGAGCACAATGTCAACTCCGCCCAGAGACAAAACGAACAGTCTGTTTTGAAAGGCAAGGCATGCAGTTTCACGCTCAGCTACCCATGATGTTGCTCGCGGTGTTGGTTGCGTCACCGATTGCTCCGGCGAATGGACCGGAGTGCACTGGCGTTACATGTCTGCCGCTCTTCAACACATCTACTACACCTGGATCTGGCTGGACCATCTACGCCATCTCCTCGAGCCCGGGCAAGTCTAAACCCGGCCCTGTTCGCATACCTTGCTTGCCGTGCAAGGGTGGGGTGTCCTGGGAATTCTACGGAGGATTCTGGAACCAGGACAAATGGCAAAGCACTACGCCAGGAAGCACGACCACGGGGTCAGGAAGCGCCTCTGGTTTTTATCGTTGTTCAACGGAGTGCGATTCGGGTCCGGACTACTTTCTTGGAGAATACGACCCCGGTAGCGGGTGGGCGATAGGGTGTTTCGCAGGTCTGGATTGTGTCTGTCAATAGCGCCGGATCCACGACGATTTCTACGAACATGGCCCGAACTCATTTGATGTGGCAACGGCCGGAGCAACATGGCTAAGATGAACTCAAGGTACACAGTCGGAAGCGCTGCCGCTTCAGTTATTGCGGGCATCTGTGGACTTGCGTGGTATTTGAACAGTAGCGGTCCAGTCGCGCCTACCGATCCAACCCCGAGCACTCACTCTGCACTCGAACCCAACGGCCATGAATTTGAGCCCAGATCCACCGTGCTGGACGAATTATCGCTCGAAACACGTGAAGAGGCTGTGACGAAGCCGGGCAGCGGCGAACTTCCTGATTCCCGAGTCTCTGCGGATATCCCCCTACGCTTCGATCTGCGCTCATATCGGCTACAGATGATCGTCCGATTCAGGAGCGAATTCGAAGCATCCCCGAAGGGTGGTGATCCTGAATGGGAGAGCGCATACAGGTTGATGTTTCAATCAATGCTCGCGCAGCAGGACTCCCTGGGCCGTTACGTCGACGGCAAGGGAGAACCCATTAGGGCTAAAGCGGAGGACAACATCAATGAGTTCAAGTCCTTTAGTGACGGACGGATGTATGAATGGACTCGTGCCGAGTACCCAGTCCTGGCCGAGCTTACTACACGCAGGCTGAACAAGGCAACCGAGCGGGTGATCGAGATAGCACATTTGGCGAGTGATGGTCCCAACTGGCCTCCCCTCACAGACGAACAGCGCGAGGCAATTGATGTGCTGTACGCAGCGGCGTTGGCAGAGCTCGAGCACTCCCCAAGATAATCACCTTCTTCAATCTTGGGACCAACGAGGTTCTGGCGGACTGACTTCTACGTAGCTCCAGAAGACAGGCGAGCGTGGAAATCACTGGCTTCGCTGCGTGGTGCCCGAACATCGCGGAAGCGATCATGCGAATCAGCCTGTTCGCGCACCACCGCGGCGTCGTAGGTACAACGCACTTCGGCTGATCGGGCCGCTCAAACTTCAACGCACTTGTCGTGGTCGGTATAACCCATAACGTATCGCACCTTCAGCGAGTGAAGCTGAAGGGCAGTAGGGCGAGGGTGCGATCGTCAACCTTGCTCAGTAGCCCAGGCGCTGGGTGGATCAGTTTCCGCAAGGGTTCAAGGATTGGAGTGCGAAGCGGAAGAATGTGCTGGGCGGAGAGAAATCCCGGCTGGGGTCGCGGAGGCTGGACGTGAAAAGGCGTCATCACGAGTCCGGAATGGGGTTTTGGACTTGGAACCCACATTGCTCCATGGCTGGAGCATGGATACCGGGATCAATCATGGCGTGGCAGCGATGCGCTCGACGGAGAAGCGTCTCGAGACGATCACGTCGAACCTCGCCAACATCAACGCCACAGGTTTCAAGCGCCAGGCCTCCGTAACGCGATCGTTCTGGATCGGTGAGGGCAAAGACCGGCACATCGACATCGCGACTCAGCGCGCGACCGATTTCAAGCAGGGCCCTCTCGCGCATACGGGCAACTCGCTCGATCTCGCGCTCGAAGGTTCGGGCTTTTTCGCGATCGAGACGACGACAGGTCGCTCGTACACGCGCGACGGTGAGTTCCACCTCGACAACACGGGCACGCTGTTGAACGTGAACGGTTATCCGATCGCATGGGACGGTCAGCGCGGCAAGCTCGATCCGACCGGCGAGACGATCACGATCGACGGCTCGGGCCAAGTGCTCCAAGGCGATCGTCGGGTCGGCAAGCTCGTCGTCAACGACTTCAGCGACCTATCGAAGCTCGAAGACGACGGCCAAGGTCAGTACCGGCCAGCGGACGGCATGAAGCCGCTCGCGTCGACCGCGCTGATCCACCAAGGGAACATCGAGCGCTCGAACGTGACCGTGATGGACGAGCTCGTCGAGATGGTGTTCGCGCAAAGACGCTTCGAAAACAGCACGACCGTAATGCGCTCGATCGATCAAACGTACAAGCGGCTCAATCAACCGCACAACTGACGAGTAGAGGAAAGTCCCCATGATTCGCGCACTGATGACCGCAGCTTCGGGCATGAAAGCCCAGCAAATGCAGATCGACACGATCGCGAACAACATCGCGAACGCGAACACTGCCGGGTTCAAGAAGAGCGAGCTCTCCTTCCGAGCGCTGCTCTACCAGACGTACGAGGAGCCTGGTGCGCCGACCGCGCAGAACCAACGCCGTCCGATCGGATTGCAGATCGGAACGGGTACGGAGATCGCCGGCTCGGACAAGATCTTCGAGCAAGGCGCGCTCGAGCCAACGTCCAACGCATTCGGCGTCGGCATCCAAGGCGAAGGCTTTTTCCGCGTGAAAGTGCCCAGCGGCGAAGTGCGCTACACGCGCGACGGCAACTTTCACCGCGACCGCGACGGCCAGCTCGTCACGTCGGAAGGTTACGTGCTCGACCCGCCCGTCACGATTCCGGCGGAAGCGTTCTCGGTCACGATCGGCGGCGACGGCACCGTCAACGTGCTGACAGCCGAAGACGGACAGCTGCAGCAGATTTCGTCGATCAGCCTGTACCGCTTCCCGAATCCCGGCGGCTTGAAGGCGCAAGGCGGCAACTACTTCTCCGAGTCCGCGAGTTCGGGCACGGCCACGCAAGGCACGCCGGGCACGACCGGCACCGGGATCATGCGTCAGCGCTACACCGAGCGCTCGAACGTTGCCGTCGTCGACGAACTCGTCGGACTGATTCTCGCGCAGCGCAACTACGAAGTGAACAGCAAGGCGATCCGCGCGAGCGACGAGATGCTCCAACAAACCAACCAACTGATTCGCTGAGGCGCATTCATGATCTTCGCCATCGCCAACACGCTTCTCGCGATCACCGTGACCGTCCCCGAAACGGCGCACGTGCGCGGACAAGAGCTGCACGTCTCGTCCATCGTCCGCATCGAAGGCGCCGACGTTCCCGAGAAGGCTCGCATCGACGCTCTGACGCTCGGCTACACGCCGTCGCCGGGCTTCGGTCGCGTCATCACCCGCGACGAGATCGCACAGAAGATCCGCGCAGCGTTGCCGAATCAGACGGTCAGCGTCATCGGCGCCGAACGCTGCCAGGTCGCAGTCGAAACGGAAGTCATCCGTGGCGAGACACTGCGCGCGAACGCGATGCAAGCGCTGCGCGACGCGACGGCCGGACTCGACGCGACGGTGAGCGACGCGACACCGCTCCAAGATCTGATCGTGCCGCGTGCTGAATCGAAACTCGAGATCCGCGCGACGGCGGACAATCGCAATCTGCGTTCAGGGCTGGCGCAGGTCGCTGTTCAAATCTGGATCGACGGCGCTCCGTACCAAACGGTGCAGGCGCCGCTGACGCTCGAAATGTTCGAGAAAGTGCCTGTTTTGGTGGTCGACGTCCGCCGCGGCGAAGCACTGTCGGCCAGTGTCGTCGAGCTGAAGCGCCAACGCATCGATGCAACTCTTCAAGGCGCTCCGCTCGCCTGGGCAGCCGTCTCGGGAGCGACTGCGCTGCGCGACCTGCGCATCGGCACCGTCGTCACCGATCGTGACGTTCAACGCACGCAACTCGTCAAGCGCGGCGACGTCGTGCAGATCCAAGTTCGCAAAGGCCCGGTCGTCGCGCGCTCGACGGCGATCGCGAGTCAGGACGGATTCCTCGGCGACAAAGTGCGCGTCACGACGACGGACGCGAAGCGCGAACTAACCGCCGTCGTCACCGGTCGCGCGAGCGTCGAAGTCGACCTCGGCGAGATGCGCTGAAGAAAGTAAAGCACATGAAGAACATCATCCTCACACTCGCTGCTCTGACCGCGATCACGACGACGATGACGCTCGCCTCCGACGGCACGCGTCGTGGATCCATCTACGATCCGGATCAAGGTCCGTTCGGTCTCGTCAGCACGCGCACTGCAGCACGAGCCGGCGACTTGATCACGATCGTGATCCAAGAAAACCAAGACGTGAGCAACCAGGAGTCATCGGCGCTGACCAAGGGCACGACGCTCGACTACCAGTTCACCAACCTCGCCATCAAACCGAACCTGTTCAACCCGCTGCCCCGCATCGCTGGAGAGTCGGAAGACGAGTTCCGCGGCACGGCGAACTACGCCAAGAAGGGCAAGTTCACCGCGCGCGTCACGGCGATGGTCGTCGACGTACTCCCCAACGGGAACATGGTCGTGAACGGTCGCCGCGAGATTCGCATCGATCAGGAAACGAAGTTGATCGAGTTCAGCGGGATCATCCGCCGCTGGGACATTTCCACGGACAACTCGATCGCGTCCGAGCTCGTCGCGAACGCGAAGGTTGCCTACACGGGTACGGGACCGCTCACGAACAGCACGAATCGTCGAGGAATCGGCGCTTGGGTACACGACGCGATCGCTTGGATCTGGCCGTTCTGATTCGGAGCAACACACATGATCACTGCACTCCTCCTCACCATGCTCCAAACGACTTTGCCCGTCGACACGAAACCGTCGGACGCAAAGGCCGTCGACACGCGCGTCATGGATTCGAAAGCAGCCGACGAGGCCGCGGCCAAGCTGCGGCTCGAATACGGCGGCATCGAAGCGCCTGCTCAACCGACGAGCGTTTCGGAATCGACGTGGACGCGCACGCCGCGCTTCGCACCAGTCGGATTGACTCGTCCGGCCGGCGATTTCACGACGCCGATCTCGTCGCTTGCCGCCGTTCGCGGACAAGAGGACAACACGATCATCGGCGTGGGGCTCGTCACGGGCCTCGCCGGCACGGGTGATTCGATCGACGCGGGCAAGCAGCTCATGTCGAACTTTTTGCGCACGCGCAACATCCGCCTCGATCCGCAAGCACTCGCTTCGAAGAACGTCGCGATCGTGCAAGTCGAATGCAACCTACCTGCCGGCATCAAGCCTGGTCGTCGCGTCGACGTCACCGTGTCCGCGATCGGCGATGCGGACAGCCTCGTCGGTGGAACGTTGCTCTTCACGGAACTGACGGACGTCACGGGCCTAACCGTCTATGCAACGGCGTCGGGTCCGCTGACGGTCGGCGGATTCTCGGCTGGCGGACAAGCCGCGAGCGCGAAGAAGAACCACACGACCGTCGGCATGATGCCGAGCGGCGGAAAGGTCGAGCGCGAAGTGCCGACGACGCTCGTCAGCGAGCACGGCTTCATCTATCTCGACTTGAAGCTGGGTCACGACACGATCGCGAACTGCGTGCGCATCGCCGAGTCGATCAACTCGCTGTATCCGAAGTGCGCGGCGACTTCGGTCGACGGCAAGTCGATCCAGGTCTCGGTGCCTCGCGATCTTCCCGACAGCATGCACGCCGCGTATTTGCAGACGATGCTCGAGCGCGAAATCGTGTCGAAGAACGTCGCGCGCGTCCTCGTCAGCGAGCGCAGCGGAACGATCGTCATGGGCGGCGACGTGCGCTTGCGTCCGGGGGCCATCGCGCAAGGCGCGATCACGGTGACGATTGCCGAATCTCCGACGACGAGCCAACCAGGACCGCTGTCGGCAGGACAAACGCGAACGCAATCGCGCACGAAGATCGACGTGAAGGAAGACGACACGGGACTCGTGTTCGTGCCCGGGGCGGTGACGCTGCAGGAAGTCGTCGACGTCCTCAACGTGCTCGGCACGACGCCGCGGGACTTGATCACGATCCTCGAATTGATGGCCCAAGGCGGCTTGCTCGAAGCCGAAATCCGGAGGATGTGATGGACGCACCCATGATGCCCGTCGGATTGGACACGAGCGCGATCCGCTCGCTGTCGGGAACCACATACGAAGTGCCCGCTGGTGCTTCGCCCGCTGAAACAGCCGAGAAGTTCGAAGCGATGCTCGCGACGATGCTCGTCAAAGAGATGCGTCGCGCGGTGCCCGAGGGTTTCTTCGGCGAGGGCGCAGCCGGCGACATCTATTCGGGCTGGCTCGACGAGCACGTCGGACAAACGCTGGCGGGCCACGACGCGCTTCACGTGCGCGAAATGATCGAGAAGAGCGTCATCCAGAAGATCGAGGCCCAACAATGATCGCCCAGAAATTCATCAACGCGCTCGAGGCTTGGCTCGTCGACGAAGTCGCAGGCAAGGAACGACTCGTAGTCGGACTCGAGCGCCAGGAGAACGCGCTCGTCAACGGAACCGCTGAAGAGATCGGCGCGGCAACGCGGGCGATAGAGGCAGAAATCAGCCAAGAGCTCGATCGTTCACGCCGCCGCGAAGTGATTTTCGCGCGGCTCGGAGCCCATTGGAACGTCGCGCCTGTCGCGTTGACGCTCGGCAGTATCGCCGAGCGTGCCGGACAGAGCGGTGCGCGCATCGAAGAGTTGCGCGATCGATTGCGTTTGCTGGTCGCCGAATCGTTGCGTCGCAATCGCCGCGTTGCACGGCTCGTGCACGTCCATCAGAGCGTCGTGCAAGAAACGCTGACCGCGTTGGTCGGATCGCAAGGCGCCATGACGGAAACCGGCGCGTTGTTCGACGCGCGGATGTGATCCATGTCGAACATCAGCAGCCTCAACGTCGGTCTCAAAGCACTGCTCGCGGCGCAGTCGGCGCTCGACACAGCTGGACACAACGTCGCGAATGCGACGACGCCCGGCTATTCGCGGCAAGAAGTCTTGATGAGCTCGTCGGGCTCACAAATTCTGCGTGGAATCGCAGTCGGAAGTGGCGTCGAAGCCGGCACCGTGCGTCGCCTCGCCGACCAGTTCATCGGTCGACGCATCGCGGCCAGCACGGGCATGCTGAACTACCTCGACGCGCGCGTGAACGGCTTGTCGCACATCGAATCGATGCTCGGCGAACCGGGCGACGACGGCCTGTCGAAGAAGATGCAGAAGCTCTTCGCGAGTTTCTCGAATCTCGCTGCTGATCCGTCGGAGCCGAGCGTGCGCCAGAGCGTCGTTTCCTCCGGCATCGATATCGCCAAGCGTTTTCATTCGCTGAGTGATGGGCTCGGCGAACTGTCTCGCGACACGCGCACAGAGATCCGCGGTTCGGTCGATGCCGTCAACGCGCTCGCCAGCCGCATCTCGAGCCTGAATCGCAGCATCGGCGAGTTCGAAGCGGGCGGCGATCCTGCCAATGACATGCGTGATCAACGCGATCAAGCGATCACCGAGCTCGGCGCGTACGTCGATGTTCGCGCGTACGAAAGTGCGAGCGGTTCACTGACCGTGCAGGTCGGCGGTCAATTGCTCGTCGGTCCGGTCAACGCGTACAAGATGACGTCCGAATCCGGCACGACGGGATCCGTCGTGCTGAGAATCGCGGGTCACGCAGCGCCGCTCCAACCGCGCTCCGGCTCGCTCGCAGGTCTGTTGTCGATTGCGGACGACGCGAGTGGCAGCAAGCTCGACGAGATCAACTCGATCGCGCACAACCTCGCTTTCCAGCTGAATCGAGCGCATTCCACCGGTGTTCCGTCGGGCGGACCGTTCCGTTCACTCGTCGGCGCGTACTCGTTCGTCGATCAGGACGGCGACAATTTGGTGACGGACGAGACGCTCGCGCACGCCGGCCTGTCCTTCACCGTTTCGTCCGGTGACCTGCGCGTTTCGATCACGAACAAGACGACGGGTGAGGTCGAGACGACGCGCATCGCAATCGACCCCGAAACGATGACGGTCGGCGATCTCGTGTCGCAGCTCGACGGCATCGCCCACTTGTCGGCCTCTGTCACGAACGACGGCAAACTCGACCTGACGGCCGATCCGGGCTTCGGTTTCGATTTCGCCCAGCGTATGGCGACGTCTCCCGATGTCGCGGGCACGTTCGGCGGCGCGGCGGCGAATCTAGGCGGGCGACAAGAGCCGTTCACGATGACGGCGGGCAGCACGCTGCAAATCACGACCGGTGTCGGCACGTCGACGATCACGTTCAACCCGTCGGACTTCACGAACATCGCTGCCGCAACCGCCGAGGAAGTCGCGACTGCCGTCAACGCGCAAATCGGTTCGATCGGCGCGCGCGCAGTCGTCGTCGGTGGACGCGTCGTGTTGCAGACGCTGACGCAGGGAACATCTGCGACGATTCAAACGACGAGTGGATCCGCGCTCACGGCGCTCGGCTTCACCGCCGGGCAATCCGCGGCGGGGCAAGCGAGCGCGGCGACGCCGACGATCAGCGGCACGTACAGCGGTCCTACGAATCAATCGTTCACGTTCGTTCCGACGGGCGATGGTGTGATCGGCACGACGAGTGGTCTCGGCGTCGACGTGTTCGACGGGACTGGGAACAAAGTCGCGACGCTCGCGGTCGGCGCCGACTACGTGCCGGGCACTGCGCTCGCTTTCGGTAGCGGATTGTCCGTGTCGTTCCAGCTGGGAGCGATCTCGAAGACGAACGGCAGCATTGCGTCCGTCGAAGCAGTCGCCGACGCGGACACGTCCGACGTGCTCGCGGCGCTGGGCGTGAACGCACTCGTGACGGGCACGGATGCCGCATCATTCGAAGTGCGCGCCGACATCGTCGACGATCCGAGCCGTCTCGCCACGAGCGGCACTGGGGCGAGCGGTGACAATAGTGCGTTGCTGGCGCTCGCGAACGTCGACGAGGTCGCCATCGACTCGATGGACGGCCAAACCGTCAGCACGTTCTACGCAGCGCTCGTCGTTTCGATCGGATCCGACGCGAGCTCGACGCAGGCGATGTACGACACGGAAGAGACCGTGATGGCGAGCCTCGATGCACGCCGTCAATCGATCTCGGGCGTGAACGTCGACGAAGAGTTGATCGATTTCGAGCGCTATCAACAGGCCTATTCCGCGGCGGCGCGCTTCCTGTCCGTCGTCAACCAAGTCCAAGAAGAGCTCATGCGGCTCATCTGAAAATCATGGCCGTTCGCATTTCACAAAGTCAGTTCTTCTCCGTCCTCGGCTCGAACTTGAAGTCGAACTACGCGAAGCTCGCGTCGTTGCAGAACCAAATTTCGAGCGGGAAGCGCATCAATCGACCGTCGGACGATCCGCTGGGCGCGTCGGTGGCGCTCGCGATTCGCAATAGCCAAAGCGACGTCACACGCTACTCCGCTGCTGCTGCAGACGCGCGTACACGACTCGACGAAGCTGCGAGTCTCGCAACGGACGCGAACACGACGTTGAGCTCGGTGCGCGAACTCGTCGTGCGCGGTTTGAACGACACGATGGACGCCAGCGCACGCAAAACGCTCGCGACCGAAATCGAACAGCTCGGCAAGGAACTGCTGCGCATTGCGAACACGAAGTCGGAGGGTCGCTACGTGTTCGGTGGAACGCGCACGTCGGGCGCGCCGTTCGCAGAAGTCGAGAGCGGCGGCCGCACGAGCGTCGTTTGGCAGGGCGGCGCAGGTTCGGCGAAAGCGACCATCGGCGCCGGCGACGAAGTCGAGATCGGCCTGCCCGGTTCACAACTGTTCGCGAGCTTCAAACCGACCGGCACGAAATACGCAGGAGTCACGGGCGCGGCCGCAGGAACGAGCAACGACCAAGGCTCGGGCTTCGAGCAACTGATCGTGCGTCACGACGCGACGACGGCGACACTGGGGGCTGGGATCGCGCTCTTCAATGGCGGGCAAGACGACACGATCGTCGGCGCGCGTGCGATCGAAGTCGACGGCGCGAGCAGTCGTGTGCGCATCGGCAACGGCACGTGGACGTCGATTCCGACGGCTGCGAGCGGTCAGCGACCGGACGTCACGGTGAAGGATGAATTCGGCGCGGTGCTCCAGTTGGATTTCAGCTCGTGGACGGGCGCCGATTTCAATGGATCGGCGACGGGCTCGGCCTCCGTTTCGCTCGACGGAACGAGCTTCACCGCCGTCACGTTGAACGAAACCAACCTGCAACTCACCGATGCGACCACGGGTTCGATCGTGCACGTGAACACGACACGCATCGTGCGCTCCGGACAAGATCTCGTGACGTTCGGCGGAACGGCGAACGCGTTCGACACTCTTCAAGGCATCGTCGCCGATCTGCGCAACGACGCCGGATTGTCGACGCAGGAATTGCAAAAACGTTTGGGCGCGAGGCTCACCGAGCTCGACTTGAAACACGACGACGTGTTGGTCGGTGCCGGAGCGCTCGCCGCTCGCAGCGCGCGCACGGCGAGCGTGCAAGAGCGATTGGGCAACCGTAGCATCGATCTCGCCGGCCGACTCGAAGCGGTCGAAGACGTCGACTTGACGACAGCGGTGCTCGGAATCACGAAGACACAACAGACGCTCGAGCTCGTGCAAGCGACGGGTTCGAAGTTGTTGCGCACGTCCCTTCTCGATTACTTGAGGTGAGTTCCATGGTCGACCCCATTTCGATTTCGGGTGTAGGTTCGGTCGGTGGTGCGCCGCAAGCTCCGTTGACGGTCTCGAAGGATGGCGGCGCGGCATTCCGTGCGCTGCTCGATTCGCTCGCCGATCGTGCGAAGGAACTCGAGAAGACGAGTGCTAAACCTGTCGACGCGAACGAGCTCGCGGGAGCTGTCGACGAAGCGCGCGACTCACTTCAAGACGCGCTGAGTTTGATCGAGGCTTATCGCGCGAACGTGCAGTCGTCGTCCGCGACACCTAAGACCGACACGCAGTGATTCAGCCGGAGTAATTGGCCGGGAACATCTCGCGCTCGACCGCTTCGATCACGATGTGCAGCACTTTGATGTGGATCTCTTGGATGCGATCGCTGGTCGTCGCGAGCGGGACGACGATCGACACGTCGCACAGTGCTTGCGCTTTGCCGCCGCCCTTGCCGAGCAAACCGACCGTCGTGATGCCGCGTTTTCTCGCGAGTTCGAGCGCTTTCAAGATGTTCGGGCTGCCGCCGCTCGTCGTGATCGCGACGAGCATGTCACCCTTCTTGCCGTAGGCCTCGACCGAGCGCGCGAACACTTCGTCGAAACCGAAATCGTTCGCGATGCACGTCAACTGCGACGGATCACTGAACGCGATCGCCGGTAGAGCCGCGCGATCTTTGCGGAAACGTCCGGTCCATTCCTCGGCGAAGTGCATCGCGTCGCACATGCTGCCGCCGTTGCCGCACGACATGAGCAAGCCGCCTCTGCCAAGGGTCTTCGATGCGGCCGCGACGAATTTGCGCACGCCGTCGAGACACGCCGGATCAGCGAGGAACGCGTCGAGCGTGGCACGGGCGTCGTCGAATGCAGTGCGGATCGGATCGGGTGCAGTCATGGGCGCGATTGTGGGCTGAACGTGCGCTCGTCACAACCGCGCGCCCGTTAGGATCGGGCCGAAACCCCAGGAATCATGGCCATGTATCGATTCTCGCTCGCGCTGGTTCTCGTGGCGCTCCCTCTTTTCCACGGCTGCCGAAGTGCACAGCCCGCCGTCCTGAAAGCGCATGAGTACACGCTCGTGCTCATCAAGACGGGCCCGCAGAGCGGTAAGCTCTCGAAGGAAGAGAATCAGCGCCTGTTCGCGGGTCACTTCTCGAACATGGAGCGCCTCGCGAACGAGCGCCACTTGCTCGTTGCCGGTCCTTACGGCAAGGCGAAGCACGACAATTCGCTGCGCGGCCTCTTCGTCCTCGACACGGGGGATCGTGCGCGAGCGACAGCATGGGCCGAAACGGATCCGCCCACGCAGGCCGGCGTGTTCGTACTCGAATTCCACGACTTGCGCACAGACGCGCCGCTCGCAGCTCTCTTGGAACGCGAGCTCGAGCGTCAAGCGCAGCGCAAACGGGAAATGGAGAGCGCAGGTCGCGGGGCGACGCCGGGCGAGGGCATGCGCAGCTACGTGCTGCTCACCGCCGAACACGGCGATGTCGCGCGCCGCGAGTTGGCGGACCTCGTCGTCGCGAAACGCGTGTACTTGCTTGCCGATCTCGACGCCGGTCGAGCGCTCGCGATTCTCGACGCACCGGACCTGGCTGCAGCGCAAGAACTCCTCGCGCCGGTCACGAACAAGTTGGGCACACACACGCTCGACGAAGTGGTTCGCGACGGACGGTCTTGCGCAGCTTGCGGGTGGTTGATCGCGCCGTAGCTCATGGGCGAGACGATCAGGTCGCCAGGTCGATCTACGTTTGAACGACTTCTGCAGCGTCATTGGAATTCACGCGTGAACGAGACAGCGACAAGCTGTCGAGATGCCCGGGACACGCCGCCGACGCGGAAAGTTCGAAACGTCGTCGTCGGTAATGCAGCTCAGCGTTGGCCGAACGAAGCCCCTGGAGGCGCGTACACGGGCTCGCGGGGAACGCGCATGATGCCTTTCAGGTACTCCAACTCGAGTTGAGCGGCGTGGAGTGACGGATAGTCTTGGCTGTGGAAACTCGTGATGCGAGAAACGAGCGCGCCGTCCGCGCCGATTTCCTGCGTGACCGACATCGTGGAAGCTCCAGCGCCTCTGCCGGACACGGTCTCGAGCCCCTGGCCGTCATCCGCACGTCGCTCCTTGAACTGACCCTGACTCATGCGCTGTTCGATGATCGAAGCGCGCTCCTTCTCTGTGCGCTCGTTCAGCAACAGCATGGCGGCGCGCGCGGCCTGGAGGCTCACGCCGCGGTACTCGAGCTCGAACTCCGCGTCGGAACCCTCTCCGATCGGACGATTGCGCATGGCGCGATCCAACGACGCGAGGGCTTCCTCGACTGTCAGCTCTTTCGGCTCAACAACCGTCGGTGCGAAGGTTTCGCTCACTGCAATTCGTCTCGATTCACCTTCGGCGAGCACGACCGATGATGCGGTTGGAACGGTTTCTACTCGTGACGCAGCTGTCCCCAAGACCGGACGCTTCGAGACGGAATCCGGCTTCGACGCTCGGCCGGCGGCAAAGCCCGCGGACAAGGACGCTGCTGCGACGGCAAAACAGCACGCGAACAGTTTCGAATTCATCGAGTGATCCTCGCGAAGGACTCGTGAGCAGCTTTCACCACTCGCTCGACGATCGCATCGTCGTGCGCGCTCGACACGAACCACGCTTCGAACGGCGACGGGGGCAAGTGCACGCCGTGTTCGAGCATCGCGTGGAAGAAACGCTTCCATGTCTCGCGATCACTCGCCATGGCTTCAGCCAGCGTCTTCACCGGTGCCTTTGCGAGGTACGGACACAGCATCGAACCTTGTCGACCGACGTGACACGCGATGCCGTTCTTGCGAGCAGCCGCTTCGATTCCGGCGGCGAGCTTCGCACTCCGCGCTTCGAGTTTGGCGTAGAAACCAGGCTCGTCCGTCGCGCGCAACGTCGCGAGTCCAGCGGCGACGGCGAGGGGATTGCCGCTCAACGTGCCGGCTTGATAGACGTCGCCCGACGGAGAAATGCGTGACATCACATCGGCTCGACCGCCGTACGCGCCGACCGGAACTCCGCCGCCGATCACTTTGCCGAGCGCGATCAAGTCGGGCCGCACTCTGCAGATCTCCTGGTATCCGCCGCGAGCGACGCGGAAGCCCGTCATCACCTCGTCGAAGATCAGGAGGCAGCGATGTTCGTCGCACAGCGCGCGCAAACCTGCGAGAAAGCCGGGTGCAGGCAGGATGAGTCCGACGTTGCCGGCGACAGGTTCGACGATGATGCACGCGACCTGATCACGATTCGCTTCGAGCAACGTGCGCACGCTGGCGAGATCGTTGTACTGCGCGACGAGCGTCAAACTCGCGAGCATCTTCGGCACACCCGGTGAATCCGGCGCGCCGTGAGTCAGCGCGCCTGAACCCGCTTTGACGAGGAACGAATCGCCGTGGCCGTGATAGTTGCCGTCGAACTTGAGCACGATGTCGCGGCCCGTGAAGGCGCGCGCAAGCCGGAGCGCGCTCATCGTCGCCTCGGTGCCCGAATTGACGAGACGCACCATTTCGCACGGTGAAACGCGCTCGCAAATCGTCCGGGCCATGTCGAGCTCGCCCTGCGACGGAGTGCCGAACGTGGTGCCGGTCGCGGCCGTTTTCGCGATCACGTCGACGATGCGCGGATCAGCGTGGCCGAGGATCAGCGGCCCGTAGCTCAGCACGAGATCGACGTACTCGTTGCCATCGACGTCCCACACGAGTGCACCTTTGCCGCGCGCCATGTGCACGGGCGTTCCGCCGACGGATCGGTATGCACGCACAGGACTGTTCACGCCGCCGGGGATGATGTTGCGCGCCGCTTCGAAAATCGCGCGCGAGCGTTCGAGGTTCAGCATGAGCGCAGTATGCCTCGTCACGCCTTTCGATCACGAGTGCATCCGCCGGAGAGTCGTGTGCGCCGGCCGGTCCTGCGTGCGCGCGAAAATCATGTGCGGCGCGTGTCCCCGGAATCGTGCAGCTTGGGTAGGGTGAATCCGTCCAGCGCCGCACCCAGGAAAACCACATGATCCACCGCACTTTGGTCCCGCTCGTCGTCGCGATCGCCGCGAGCGCGCTCCACGCTCAAACGATCTCCGTACTCGTGAAGGACGGCGACACTCCGACCGCCGGCCCGGCCGTCATCTCGATCGACAACCTTGCGGTCAATTCGACCGGCACGTGGATGGTGCGGGCGTCGCTGTCCGGAAGCATCTCGGTACTCGTCAAGAGCGGGTCCCCGTTCTTGGTCGAAGGCGACGCGCTGGCCGCACCGGCGGGCTCGTTCATCAACGCTTTCGACGACATGACGCTCAACAATTTAGGCACGAGTGGCTGGAACTTCTTCATCAACAACCCCGTGACGCCCGCGGCCGACTCGGGGATCTACGTCGATTCGACACTCGTGATACTCGAGACCGCGACGTCGACGGCTGCGCAGTTCTCTGCCGGCACCAACTACACCGGCTTCTTCGGCACCAAGTGGAACGATGCGCGGCAGATGCTCGTGATGGCGAGCGTCGACGATCCGCTGATCCCGACGACCACCGATCGCGCGTTGGTGAAGCTGCAAATCGATCCATCGAACGCGCTCATCTCCGAGATCGTGTTGATGAAAGAGGGCGACACGCTCGCCGGTTTCGGCGCGGAAACGTTGGTTGATTTCGAAACGACTCCGCACGGGTTCGCGATGAACAACCAGGGCAGCGTGATGTGGGTCGCCGACATGACGGGCGCGACGACGGACGACATCGCGATCGTCGTCGACGGCGTCGTGATCGCGCGCGAAGGCAGTCCTTCACCGCTCTCGGGTCGCAACTACGAGCTTTTGAACGGCAAGGCGGTGGATCTCGGCGACGGTGGTCACACGGCGTTTCGCGCCAACCTAGACGGAACGACGACGGACGACGAAGTGATCGTGCGTGACGGCGTGATCGTCGCGCAAGAAGGCGCGGGACTGGCCGCGATCGGCGCGTTCACGTTTACGACCTTCGGCACAGTGGTGCGCGTGGATTCAGCGGGCCGCGCGTTCTGGTTCGGCGACTGGAACGATCCCGACACGACGCGCGACACCGGGCTCTTCGTCGACGGAACCTTGCTCGTGCAAGAAGGTGTCACCACCGTCGGCGGCATCGTGATCTCGAACATCGCGAGCGTGCAGGACACGTTTTCGATCAGTCCCGACGGTCGCTATCTGATCTTCGAAGGGCAGCTCACCGGTGGAATCGACGCTGCTTTCCTGGTCGACCGCGGTGGGAACACGACGTCGTTCTGCTTCGGTGACGGAACAGGCACGGTCTGTCCGTGTGCGAACAACGGAGCGATCGGCCGCGGTTGCGCGAGTTCGACGTTCGCGAGCGGTGCGTTGCTCACGAGCTTGGGAAATCCGGGCGCATCTGCGGGCACCGACACGTTCGTCATCCGCGCGAACGACATCCCCGGCCCGGGTCTGTTCTTCCAAGGCACCGGACAATTCGGCGGCGGACTCGGAATCCCATTCGGCGATGGACTGTTGTGCGCGGGTGGATCGATCTTGCGCTTGGGTGTCGTGTTCCCCAGCGGAAGTGCAGCGTCGTATCCGGGTGGCTTGACGCCGAACCCGATCCACGTCGGAGGCGCGACGGCCGTGGGCGACGTGCGTCACTACCAATGTTGGTACCGCGACGCGCTCTCCTTCTGCACGGCGAACACCTACAACCTCACGCAAGGTTTGACTGCGACGTGGGGGCCGTGACGATCACGCCTTCAACAGTTTCGCCATCTCTCTGGCGTAGTACGTCAGGATGAAATCGGCGCCCGCGCGTTTGATGCACACGAGCGATTCGCGCATCACGCGCTCCTCGTCGAGCCAGCCGTTCTGTGCTGCGGCCTTCATCATCGCGTACTCGCCGGACACTTGGTACGCGCACACGGGCACGTCCACCTTGTCCTTCACCTTGCGCAGGATGTCTAGGTACGGCATCGCCGGTTTCACCATCAACATGTCGGCGCCCTGATCGATGTCGATCGAGGCTTCTTTGATCGCTTCGCGCGCGTTCGCAGGGTCCATCTGATACGTGTTGCGATCGCCGAACGCGGGCGCTGAATCGGCTGCATCGCGGAACGGACCATAGAAACCCGACGCGTATTTCACGGCGTACGAGAGGATCGCGATGTTCGTGTGATTGACCTCGTCGAGTGCCGCGCGAATCGACGCGACCATGCCGTCCATCATTCCGCTCGGCGCGACGATCTGAGCACCAGCGTCGGCCAGCGCAACGGCTTGCAGCTCCAAATTCTCGAGCGTCGCATCGTTGTCGACATCGCCTTCGGGCGTGAGCACGCCACAGTGACCGTGATCCGTGTACTCGCAGAAACACAGATCGGCGATGCGCAACAAGTTCGGACTGACGCGCTCGATCTTCTCAAGCGCGCGCTGCACGATTCCGTCCGGACTCCACGCGTAGTGACCTTCGGGATCCTTCTTGTCGGGAACACCGAACAGGATCACGCCGGGGATGCCGAGCTGCTCGGCTTGCATGCACGTCTCGACGATGCGATCGATCGATTCGCGGTACACGCCCGGCATCGATTTCACCTCGTTGCGCACACCGCTGCCTTCGACGACGAAGAGCGGAAGGATCAAGTCGTCACGCGTGAGCGACGTCTCGCGCACCAGGCGACGGATCGCGGGATTGCGGCGCAAACGGCGCGGGCGATCGATCAAGAAATCGGGCGGGAGAGGCGGCAATTCTTCGCCGGGGCCGGGCGTCATGCCCTTCGAAGGTGAATAGCTCATGTGGTCTCGCTTTCGGGCGCAGAGGGTAGCCGCTGCGTCGCGCGCTGTCGCTTCTACAGATCCAAGTCGACGTGCGCGAGCGCGTCGCCGAACGCTTCCGGAGTTGGCGCGGGGAGCACCATCAGGCGTTCGAAACGAGCTTCGGCCTCGGCATGCAATGCCGAAAGCGTCGTGGCGCCGATCGCGATCGCGAGCCGCGGGCCGGTGTCGTCACCAGGATGTTCGTGCCACGCGGCAACGGCCGAGGGGCTCGCGAAAAACACCACGTCCGCAGCAGGAATCTTGCGGTCCTCGCGCGATCGCGTCTCGTACACGATCGGATCGACGACGGTCAGTCCGCGCGATCGCAGCAAGTGCGCAAGCTCGTCCGAGCGATCACCGTGCGGCCACAAGACGCGAGACGCTTTCGTCGATCGAGTGAGCACGCGCTCGGCCAACTCGGTCGCATTCGCGGATGGTTCGAATGCGATCGAACAGCCGATCCGTGCGAGCTCGTTCGTCGTGCGCTCGCCGACTGCGGCAGCGGTGACGTGCGCGAGGATCGGAAACGTTGCGAGCGCGCGCTCGACGAACGAAAGCGCGTTCGAACTCGTGACGCAGATCCAATCGACTGTTGGGTCGTCGCTCAAGACTGCGCGCGGATCGACGTTCTTCATCACGACGTCGACGAGCGGAAAATCGATCGCCGTCCAGTGAGCGCTGTCCGCAGCTCGCACGTACTCGGCCCGCCGATCGACGGGGCCCGTGACGAGGACGCGTTTCACTTCGTCCTCGCCGCGTCGATCAAGCGTTTCGCACCGAGCGTGATCAATCGGGCAGCGAGCTTCTCACCGAGCTGCACCGCATCGCGTGCATCGCCCCGCATGTGGTCTTCGAGGCACTCGGTTCCGTCGAGCGACATGACGCGCCCGCGCAGTTCGAGATCGTGACCATGACACCGCGCATGTCCGCCGACCGGCGCATTGCAGCCGCCGTGCAACGCGTGGAGCAACGCTCGTTCGGCTCGAGCCGCAGCGAACGAGGGCGTGTGCGTGATCTGCTTCAGCGCATCGATCGTCGGTTGATCGTCGACGCGACCCGTGAGGCCGACGATGCCCTGGCCGACCGCCGGAACCGAGCGCTCGATGTCGAACACGTCGCTGATCATCGACACCAGGCCCAACCGTTCGAGCCCGGCGCGCGCCATCACGAGTGCATCGCATTCGTTGTTTTGAAGTTTTTTCAGGCGCGTTTCGACGTTTCCGCGGATGCCGACGAGTTCCAGATCGGGCCGCAACCGCTTGATCATCGCGACGCGACGGACGGATCCTGTGCCGACGCGCGCGCCGCTTTCGAGGTCGCTCAGTTTCGATTTGTCGCGTGTCAACAACACATCTTCGACCGGTCCGCGCGCGAGACAACCGGCGAGCGTGAGTCGCTCGTGCAGCGTCGTCGTCATGTCCTTCAAACTGTGGACCCCCGCGTGCGCCGCGCCTGACACGACGGCGTGATCGACTTCGGCGGTGAAGATGCCCGTCAATCCGAAGCGCGCGAGCTCGGTCTGTTTGTCCTTGTCGCCGGCACTCTGCACGACGAGCAGATCGACGGTCATCTCCGGAAAGCGTGCGAGCAAGAGGCGCTTCGCTTCGTTCGCTTGCCAGAGCGCTAGCGGACTGCCGCGCGTCGCCAACGTGAACTTCATTGGTTCTCCAAGAAGCGGTGGTATTCGCGATCGAGCACTTCTTCGGAGCTCGTATGACGGGCGCTATCCTTCATCTGATCGAGTGCGACGTCGAGCAGTCTACGCGCCAATTCGTGAGCCAATTGCACGTCGCGCGGATCGCTGCGCGCGCCAGCCACGGCGTCGAGAACGTCCTCGCGCGTCTTCTCGAAGCGTTCGCGCAACACCGCGATCGCTGGCGAGAACGCAGCGTACGTGCGCAGGCTCAAGAACTTGTGCAACTCGGCGACGACGATCGCGTCGGCCGTTTCGATCGCGCGCTTGCGACCGCTCTCGTTCTCGGAGACGACGCGCCCAAGATCGTCGAGGTCGTACACGAGCACGTTCGCGCCCAACTTCGCCACGTCGACCGACACCGCTCGCGGCATCGACAGATCGATCACGAGCAACGGCTTGTCGCGACGGGCGATCGCGCGCTTGTCGAAGACGGTCGCGTCGATCGACGACGTCTGTCCTTCGATGCAGGCGACGACCAAGTCGGCTTGGCGGATCAGGTCCTTCAGCTCATCGAGTCCGTGCGCGCTGGCGCCTAGTTCGGCGGCGACGACGCGAGCACGCTCGAGCGTTCGATTCGCGAAGGCGAGTGCGCCGATGCCGCGCTCTTTCAGGTGTTTCGCTGTCAGAACGCCGGTTTCGCCGGCGCCGATGACGAGTGCGCGCTCGTCTCGCAGTGAACCGAACGCGCGTTGTGCGACATCGATGGCGACACGGGCGACCGAAAGTGTTCCCTGCCCGACTTCCGTTTCGGTGCGCACGCGCTTGCCGACGCGCAAGGCTTGTTGAACGAGCGCGCGTAACGTCGAACCGAGTGCTTTGGCCGATTCAGCCGCGTCGATGCTGCGCTTGATCTGCGCCAGGATCTCGCTCTCTCCGACGATCATGCTGTCGAGGCCCGACGCGACGCGGAAGGCGTGGATGACGGCCGCAGTGTCCTCGTACGAGTAGATGTGATCGTTCGGCAGATTGCGGAACAGCTGCGCTTTCAGGCGCGTGGAGACCTCCACGCCGCGCGGGCCTACGACCAGAACTTCCGTGCGATTGCACGTCGACAACACGAACGCTTCGGCGACACCGTCGATCTGCTGCAACGACGAGAGGCACGCAGCGAGGTCCTCCTGATTCACGACGTAGCGCTCGCGCACACCTACCGCAGCAGTGCGGTGTGACACGCCGACGAGCGTGAGCGTCGTGCGCGGATCCATCTAAAGCCCCGAATGGAACGAGTTGGGCCACAGGACGAGCAGCAGCGACAAGAGCAGCGCGACGAGTCCGCCGGCGGCTGCGTACGAAGCTCGGCGCGCGCCGAACCCCCGGATCTTCTCGCTGAAAGCAATGACGCCGAAGTGCAGCCACAGGAGGAGCGACATCAGCACTTCGGGATGGGTGTAATTGAAACCCGGCACTTTCTCCGCGTGGGCGAGTCCGATTCCCACGTTGAGTCCGATCGTCAGGCCGATGAAACCGAACAACGCGGAGCGTCGCATCATCTTCGCGAGCATGTCGAGATCGGGCAGGTGATCGAACCACGCACCGAAGCGACGCCGACGCATCTCGCGCAGGAGCAGCAGATACAACGCGCCGTGGACACCCGACAATGCGAGCGCCGCTGCTGCGACTGCACTCAACGACACGTGCGTGATCGCCCACGGATTCATTCCGGCGGCGCGCATGACGGGCGTGAACGAACCGAAGCTCGACGACAGGAATTGCAGAACGAAGACCAATCCGAGTGCGACTCCGCCCGAACCCGAGTGCCCTGTGACGCGTGCGATGACCGCGTAGAGGAGCGCCGTCGAGAACGCGATGAACGACACCGTCGTCCACAGGTCGTTCGCAGGGAATTGTTCGATTTCGACAGCACGTGCAGCGAAATACGCGAAGTGGATCGCGATCGTCGCGTTCAAGACGTTGCGTCGCAGCGGATCGATTTTCGTCGAGCGCTCCCCCGCGAACACGACTCCGTGGAACAGCGCGGAAAGCGCGTACAACACGGGCAACGCCACACCGAGTGCTTGGATCGCTTGAGTCACGAAAGTCGCTCTCGCCGTTGTACTTCACGCGCCACGCGACGCCCGGTCGCGATCACGGAATCGACGGAGACGCCGCCGATGAACGAGCCGGCCAGATGCAGCGTCGGTTCGCGCTCGATCAATGCGTTCGTGATCGCGTTCATGCGACGATCGTGACCGGGTTCGAGTCGGGGAATCACGTCGCTCCAGCGTTGGATGTGGTGAACTGTGGGTCGTGGCTTCGCGTCGGAGCGCAGCACCAGCGCGAGATCGCCGCACGCGAGCCCGACCAGCGCGGATTCGTCGAGCGCTTCGACATCCGACGTGCGGTAGAAGCTCGCGATCGACGTTCCGCCTCCAGGCGTTCGGCCGGGGAATACGTTCGACGCGAAGATGGTACCGAGCGCTGTGGGTGAGATCGAACCGCGCGCCGATGCATCCGGCGGAACGAGGTAACCGAAACCCTCGGGCAGCACGACGTCGCGCGCGAATCCGACGTTCACGACAGTGATCGCAGCATGACGAATCGACGTGAGCGAGCGCGTGTCGATCACGTCCGCGAGCAGTGCAGCGGCGGCGCGAGCTTGCGTCGCGATCACGACGCGATCGGCGACGAGCGCCGAACCATCCGTCGTCCAAACGACCCAGCCGTGATCGCGTCGTTCGATGCGCTCGACTGCGACGCCGGCGCGCACTCGACCGGCGAGCTCGCGACCCAACGCGTCCACGACTTCCTGCATGCCTCTAGGAAACGACACGAGCGCCGACCGCGGGATTGTCTGCCCCCCGGAACGACTTTCCTCCTCCGTCCTTTTTCGACCGGCGACGAGTCCGCGCACGAGTCCTCCGCGTCGAACCGTCGCTTCCCACAAGCGTGGGAAAGCGCTGCGCGCTCCCAGTTCGTCGATCTCGGCTGCGTACACACCGCGCACGAAGGATCCGGCGAGAACACGCGCGGCCTCCAAGCCGATGCGCTCGGCCAGGAATTCTTCGAAGCTCGGCTCGCGATCGTCTGCGGGCGGAACGAATCGACGCAGTGGCTCGGTGAGAAGCGTGCGCCGCGAACGCGCACTCAATATCGGCGAGGTGAGGAGACCGAGCGGCGAATGGGGGAGCGCGACGAGCTGCTCGTGGAACCACAACCAACGTGTCGCGCTGCGCGTGTGAATCAAGCGCTGGTCCAGACCCAGATCGAGAACGAGCCGCCGAAATGCCGCGCTCGACGCCAGCACGGTGTTGGGACCGAGCTCGAACGTGAAACCCTCGCGATGGAGAGTTCCGACTGCGCCGCCGATGCGCGACGAGCGCTCGAAGACGACGACGTCTCTACCGCTGCGGGCAAGGTCGAACGCGCACGCGAGTCCCGCGAGTCCCGCTCCGACGACGACGGTTCGCGATCGAATCACGAATGGAGGATAGACGTGCGCGCGCGAGCTCTCAAACGTGAACTCGACGATCGACGGCACCCGACGATGGGCGAATCGACGACACCGCTCGACGTCGATTCGAAAGTGCAGGCCGCAGAGTCCTCACTCCGGTAGCGGCGTGTCCCGGGCCGGCTTCGCGATCGGTCTACTGCACGAGGAACTTGTTGCGGTAGATCCGACGCACCTTGCCGCCCAATCCGATCGGCACTTTGCCGACGAACTCGGGCTCGATGGTCGTGACATCCAAAAAAACGTGCTCCTTTTTGGCGTTTTCGACCTTCAGGTCGCGCTCCCTGCCTTGGTATCCGACGCTGGGACCGTCATCGAGCTTCACCGTTTTCTCGAGAGCATTCACTTCGACATCGTGCTCGTGCAGCATGCCGCGGAACGTCGCGTCCGCGATCGATTCGCCGACGCGCAAGCCTGATTTCTTGTCCGGCATCGTCTGGCCGTGACTGTCGCCGACGCAGACCGGGAAGATCAGCGGGTCCACCGCAACGCGCACTTCTTCGAGGAATGAATCGATCTGAACCTGATCGGTGACTTGATCGCGCGTCTTGCGTGCAGCGATCTTGAGCACCGAGTCTTGGAACATCGCGAGGTAGAGCGGATCGCCCGCGCTAGGCGGACCTCCGTGCCCGTCTCCTCCGGCGAGGCCGGTGCCGAGACGCGACGTCGCATAGCTCTCCTCGTACGCGAAGTACTCGACGTTCAGATCCATCACGAGGTAGCGCTTGCTGCCTTCCCCCGCGAGGTTCACCGTGATCTCGCTCTTCGAGAGCTTGCTCACGAACGGACCGCCGAGCAGATGTCGTTCGACCTGCTTTTTCGGTGTGCCCATCGTCGCTGCGATCGCACCGAACAGGATGACGGCTCCCGCTCCACCACCGAGCAAGAGCCCTTTCTTGCTCTTCTTCGGCACCTCCGCTTTGTCGTCCTTCTTCGCTTCTTTGTTTTCAGCCATGTTCGAGTCCTCGGGCGTGAATCACTTCTCTTCGTTTTCGATGGGTTGAACGACGCGTGCGTCCACGCCGCGGCTACTGGATCCTTCTCGCGGCACGTCGCGCGCGAAAGCGCGGGGTTCGACGCGTACCGAGACGAATCCGTGTTCTTCGATGAAGTACTTCGCGACGATGTTCGCGCGACGCAGAGCCAGCAACGTGTTGTCTTCGTCGAAGCGTTCAGCGGCGTCGTCGGCGTGGCCTTCGAGCACGAGCACCTGGCCTTGTCCCGGCCGCAACGTGCTGGCGATCAAGTCGAGATAGTGCTTCGCATCGTCGCTCAAATCGGCCGAGTCCGCCGGGAACGCAGCGACGAGCGGTTGATCGAGCGAGAACGACGAACGTAGTGACTCTTTGATGAGCGCTTCGATGTCCTGCGGATCGTGCGGCGCTTCGATGCCCGACTCCCACTCCTCTTCGGTCAACGGCTCGAGACCGAAGCGAATGCGATAGCGGTTGATGCCCTCGAGCATCGTCGAACCCTGCAAAGCACCGTCGTTTCCGCTCATTTCGAGGCTGGCGATGAACGGACCCAGGCCCTTCGCCATGAGTCCGGCGTCCTGAGTCTTCGCCATCGTCACGAGCATGATGAAGAAGCACAAAAAGAGCGTCATCATGTCGCCGAACGAGATCAACCACGGCGGCGTGCCCGGCGGATGATCGTGATCGTGTTTCTTGTGACCACCGCCGTGCGCGCCGCCGTGACCACCGTCGTGGCCGTCGCCGTGCTCACCCGAACCGCCAGGTTTCGCGCCGTGCGTGTCACCGTGTTGTTCGATGTGATCGTGCGCGTCCTTCGCAGGAGCATGCGCGTCGGCGACCGCTGTGCCGTGAGCGCCGTGTGATGCGTGGTCGCTCACTTCTGACGCTCCTCGAATTGTCCGCCCGCTTGACTGGGCGTCGAGCGACGAATCGTCGGCACGACGCGCAACTCGACACGACGATTGCTCGTGCGCCCCGTCGGCGTCTCGTTCGGTGCGCGCGGACGCAGCGATCCGAAGCTCGAAACGAATACGCGCTCGGACGGGATCGCGCAGCCGTCGAGCAATACGGTGGCGGCCTCGCGCGCGCGCGACAGACCCATCGCGATGTCGTCGGTGTAGTAGCGCGTCGGTCGGAAGAGCGAGTCCGTGTAACCCTCGACGATGATCGCGAAGCCGAAGCGCGAGAGCACACGACCGACGCGCAGCAGTTCCTTGCGCAGAGCCGGCGTCACTTCGTCCGAGCCCGGTGCGAACGAAGCGTCGAGATCGAATCCGATCGTGAAGCCGTCTTGAATCGGCTTGACGGTCATCGGTTGTCCACCGCCCATGACAGACATCAACGAGCACATTTCTCGCGCGAACACGTTGAGTTGAGCGAGGTCGACGGTGGATTCGAGCGGAAACGCGAGCTGGTTCTTCCACACGCCGCCGCGACCTTTCAACAAGCCGACTCCCGCCTCGGTCATGTTGTGCTGATTGCTCGTGGAGAACGTCATCATCATCAAGAAGAACGTGACGAGCAGCGAGATCATGTCGCAGTAGCTGACGAGCCAGCTCTCCGAGTGCGCGTGCTCTTCCTGTTTCTTCGGGCGTGCCACGTGCGTGTCGCGTTCGTCACGCCGGGATCGCTTTGCGCGCGCCCGGAGAGAGGAAGCCTTTCAAGCGCTCTTTGATGAGCTGCGGTTTTTCGCCGGACTGAATCGCGGCGATGCCTTCGATCACGAGCTCACGTCGCTGGTATTCCTCTTTCGCGCGGATGTCGAGCTTGCCCGCCAGCGGCAAGAACACCATGTTCGCGAGGAACGCGCCGTAGAACGTGCCGACGAGAGCACCGGCCATACCTGCACCGATCTTCGAAGGATCGGACAAGTTCGAAAGCATCTGCACGAGGCCGATGAGCGTCTCGACCATTCCGAACGCCGGCGCGAACGTGCCGAGTTGTTCGAGCATTTTCTTGCCGACGGAGTGCCGCTGCTTCTCGACTTCGGCGTCGAGGATCATGATGTCCTTGACCGTTTCGGCCGCGAAGCCGTCGATCACGAGTTGCACGCCCTTCGCGAAGAAGGGGTCCTTCACTTCCTGCAATTTCGATTCGAGCGCCAGCAAACCGTCGCGTCGCGCGAGGTTCGCGTAACTGATGATGCGCTCGATCTCCTCTTGCGGCGGCGGGACCTTGTGCAGGAAGTTCTTGAGGATGACCTTGACCAGGTCCTTCACGTTGTGGAGCGGGAAGTGGATCAAGATCGCCGCGAAACTACCGCCGCAAACGACGGCCGCCGCCGGTCCGTGAAGGAACAAAGCCAACCCGGCGATGCCGTTGTGCGCCATCGACCACACGATGAGGCTGAGGCCGAGCACGAAACCGAGCAGTGTTGCGATGTCCATGGGGCGTGGGCGCGCAGTTGACGAAGGGGCGGAGACTGGGGAGAGACAACGCTCTATCGGCCCGTTTCGCGTTGCGGTTGAACGCGCGGAGAGTCACGCGACGGGATGTCGCGGAGCAGGAAGACTTTTCCGTGTGTCGTCGGACTCTGGTTGTCTGATTCCAATCCGGCTACTCAGCTGTCGTATCACTTGCTGGCGACGCGTGGAATTCATCTGCGCAAGCGCGGTAGTTCGCGTTCAACTGTTCTCTGAGCAATGCGATCACGGCCAAGCGCCGGGCCATCGAGGTCACATGGCGTGCTTCGTCGATCGTAAGGGAGCGGACGAGCATGTCGTGCTCGCGATAGCTCAGCCATTTCTTGATGACCTGATAGCCGCCGATCACGAACTCCCACACACTAGACGGGACGTTACGCCAGTAAGTCACGGCGTTGAGTTGCACGTCACGTGTGGTGCGGCCGAGTGCATCGAGCGCTTGCTCCAGAGTCAGTCCCAAAGCCTTGGCGCCTTCCTTGAGCGCGTCTCGTTCTGCGTTGGTGTATTCGCGTGCGATCCATTTGCCCTTGCCCGGCATCGTCGCGCCATCCTTGCCTGCGTGACCCCAACCGACATCGACGTCGAGGTGGCCCGCATCCGGATTCACAGCAGAGGAGTCGAAGCGCGCGAGCGTGCCGATCACCTTCAACTCCGCCCGTGGTGCTCCCGTATCGACGTGCTTGATCGGCGTATCCGTGTCAAGCAAAGCAGCGATGCGCTCGCCCAGTTCAGCGGAGGTCATCAACGCAGCACGTGATTTCGGCAGCGGAATTCGGGGCCAATCCTGGCGCACGCCATCGGCATTATCGCACAGGTATGCCGGTGCAAAGCCGATCGCGAGGGCGTGCAACCAGATCAGCGCCGCCGAGTTTGGATCGCTGTCAAAGTCACGGAGTCCGAGGGTACGCAGGTATTCGCGCGCGCTCGCCGAGAGATTCGGCTTCCAACGCGCCGCCGGCTCATCCGCAGCAAACAGCGGCGTCTCAGCGACTTGGTCGTCAGCCGCGAGACGCAGAGCGAAATAGTACGCATGGCCGCGCAACGCGTCGTTGTCGCCCAACAGCTTCGTGAAGAAGAACGGCACACCCTCGGGTTGCGCGACCCCGGCCGGTCGACAAACGAGGAATGGTGTGCCTGCACGGTGCAGCGCCCACAAGGTGGGACGCGGTTCATTCCATAGCGGGCGAACTCCGCTGTAATAGCACCAACGAGAATCGAGGGGCCGAAGGAAGTAACGACGAACGCGATCCGTTTCGAAAGTCTCGGCGTTGATCAATTTTTTGCGAACGGAACTCGGGGAATCGAAGCGCGCAGCCTTGGTCGTCAGCCCCGGTACGATTTCTTGAAGCCCACTCCATTCGACTTTGGGGTCGAAGTAGGCGCGCATGCGCCGTTCGAGCGCGGCGCGATCGATGTCGATCAACGCTCCACCGCGCTTTTCCATCAGTCCATTGGCTGGGTTGATAGCGCAGAGATCCACAAGCTTGGGCCAGGACAGATACCTGTCGCTCACAGTTGAAGGAATGAAGGAGTAACGATTTGTCTGGTCTGGATTCGCGGCCTTGTAGGCGAAGCGTTTCTCCTTGGCGTCCAGCGAATTCAGGAGATCAGCGCGCTTCTCTCTTCCCCAAAACTCTCGGAATTCAGTGGCATGCACCTTTTGCTTTGTCCGCGTCCTCGGTCTGCGAGCGAACAGGCCGATTGCGGTTCCAACCTTGATCCCTTGTGGGTTCTGCTCGGTCGAGAACGCACTCGGATCAGGCTTTCCATCCGGTGTGAGCTTGCCTGTCTCACGACTGTCACCGTTCAGGCAGTCGATCCAGATGTGATCGAAGCCCTGCTGCAATCGGCGCCGCATTTCGACGAACGAGGCGTCGCTCAGGTACGAGAAGTTGGAGACGAAGCAGACGATGCCCTCGCCAGTCTTCTCGACGATGCGCTGCTCCGCGATTCGAAAAAAGCGCACGTAGAGATCATCGAGGTTGAACTTGCGAATGCCCCATTCTTTGCTGAGGCCCTCCTTGTACGGCTCGACGAGCCCGTCCTCTTCCGCCGGACTTACTCCGGCGAATGCGTTGTAAGGTGGATTGCCCAGCACGACGAGGATCGGCTTGTCGCGCTTGACCTTCTCGGCTGCGTCGCGCTCCGCTTCGAGTTCCTTGAAGAGCACGTCCTTCGGCTTTTTCGGCGGTTCCCATCCGGTCAGCGCATTCGTCAGATAGACGCCGACGCGCTCATTGCCGCTCGTTTTCAACGGTGCACCGAGCGTCTCGAGCAACAATCCGAGCTGCAGGTGCGCCACGACGAACGGTGCCGGCATGATCTCGAAACCGAATACGCGCTCACGCGCCGCGGTCTTCAAGCCCTGCGCAACTAGCGCGTCGTCGCCCTTGTCTTTCAACGTGCGTTGAATGCGCTGCAATACTTCGACGAGGAATGCGCCCGTGCCGCAGCACGGATCGAGCACGTAGACGCGTGGATCTGCGAGCCCGTCTTCGATGCCGAGCTCGGTGCGCAGCACGACGTCGACACGCTCGACCATGTACCGCACGATCTCTCGCGGCGTGTACCAAACGCCCAGGTCTTTGCGCAGCTCGGGATCGAAGGCCTGCAGGAACGGTTCGTAGAAGTACTGAACAGCCTCCGACTCCGCGAAGCGCGCAAAGAACGCTGGTCGATCGACGCGGTTCAGAGCATCGGCCGCTCGATCGAGCGGCGCGACGAGATCGCGCAGGTCCTCCTCGTCGAGCTGCTGGGCGTTCGCGACTTGACTGAACAAGGCGCCGATCATGGGAATCTTCAAGTCCCACTGCGCCATACGCCAATCGAAGCGTGCGTCGGGTTTGCGCGATTCCGGCTTCTTGCTCCAGACGACCCAAGCGGCGAAAAGCCCGTAGAAAAGGGTCTGAACGAGCGTCGATTTGAAGAAATGGTCGCCCTTCTCGCCTTCGAACTTCAGGCCGAGGACTTCTTCGAGAGCGGAACGAATCGGCGCGAGTGTCTCGAGTTCTTTCCACTCAACGACGGTCTTCGCTTGCCGTGCGTAGGAGGCGAGAAACCAGGCCAAGTCGGCTGGTTCGCTCAAACGCGTTTTACGAGTCAGCACACGACGCAGGTACTCGGGGAAAAGATCGACGTGCCGTTGCGCGCCTTTCTTCGGCTGATCACAGAGCAGCCAAAACGCCTTCTGGTCGACCGCGAGGTCGTACGCTTCGATCTCGACGGCACCGCCATCGTCGCCGCGTTCGAACAGTACGAACTGGCGCAGATTCGTCACCAACACGAGTCCGTAGCGACTGAGATACTTTCGCCCCTGATCTGATTGAATCGTTTCGCGCGGGTCTTCGTCCGGAGGCTTCACCTCGATCGCGCCGCGTTCGGGAATTTGAATCGAATCGTCGTTGTCAGCGCGCTGACGTTTGAGTTGGTCGGCCGAGAAGATTCCACCGTCGGGAATTCCCGCACCCGCATTGGCGAGGTTGATGATGCAGCGAACTTTAGGGGTTAGCGTCTTGCCAATCTCGCTGAGCAGTGTTTCGAGTGCCGGGTAGTACGAAGTTTCAGGCACTCCGCTGTGGCTGCGATGAATCTCGCCGAGACTGCGGTAGTACTCTTCGACCGGGTTCATGTGTGCCTGCTTGGTTCCGTACCGTTGCTCACTGCGGATCTTCACTGCGGGAGGTGCAGCAATCAACAGCCGCCGGGTTCAAAGGGCGCTAGAGGGTATGCCTTGCAACAAACAGTCGGGCACACTCGAGAATCGGTGACCGGCGACACGGCGATCAGGCCGTGCCTTCACCAGCCGACGCTCACAGCGTCTTCGAGAACGTGCGACCCGTATCGCCGCCTTGGGCGGAACGAGCGGCGAAGTAGCGATCGAAAGGCAGCGCGGCATTGCGCATGAACACTTGGCCGAGGTCGGTCAGATGGATCGCATCGGCGGTCAGGTGGAGAAGGCCGTCTTGTTCGAGAGGGCGCAGCGCAGCGAGCTCGGTGGCGAACGTCTCGTCGAACACGACGCCGTGACGCGCTTCGATCTCGCGCTTCGACAGGACGCCGTTGCACATCAGGCCGACGATGACGTCGCGACGCAGTGAGTCGTCGGGCGAGAGTTCGTGACCGCGGTACGTGGCGAAACCGCGCGCTTCGATCGCGGCCAAGTAGTCCGGCTCTTTCGCCGCGTTCTGCACGAACGAACCAGCGACGTCACCGATCGACGACACGCCGAGGCTCACCATGTCGCCACCGCGGCGCGTCGTGTAGCCCATGAAATTACGCTGCAATTTGCGCTCGTTCAGTGCGACGGCGAGCTCGTCCGTCGGCAGCGCGAAGTGATCGAGACCGATGTAGACGTAGCCGGCTGCTTGGAACTGCTCGATCGCGCGCGTGAAGATCGTGAGCTTGTCTTCCGAGCTCGGCGCGCGATCGGTTTCGAGCGCGTTCTGATGCTTCTTCATCCACGGTACGTGCGCGTAGTGAAACAGAGCGATGCGCTCGGGGCGGATCGCGATGACGCGTTCGATCGTGCGTGCGAAGCTCGCGATCGTTTGGTTGGGCAGACCGTAGATCAGGTCGATGTTGATCGAGCGAATGCCGGCCGTGCGCGCTGCGTCGATGACGGTTCGCGTCTCCTGTTCGCTCTGCACGCGGTTGATCGCCTCTTGCACGGCGGGATCGAAATCCTGCACGCCGAGCGACACGCGGTTGAAGCCGTTCTCGGCGAGCCACGCGACGTGTTCCTTCGTCGTCACGCGCGGATCGACTTCGACGGCGACTTCGGCATCTGGTGCGAGAGTGAACGCGCGATGAAATGCGGCTTGGACGCGCTCGAGTTGCGCGATCGACATCTGCGTCGGCGTGCCACCGCCCCAGTGATATTGGCGCACACGACGCGCTCCCATCCCACGCGCAGCGACGAAAGCGAACTCGCGCTCCAGTGCGTCGAGGTACGTGTCCATGCGCGACGACGAGCGGCTGATGATCACGTTGCACCCGCAAAACAGGCACAATTCGGCGCAAAATGGCAGGTGCGTATACACCGACAACGGCTCTTGCGACGACGACGCGCGTTCGAGCAACTCCGGGTAGCGATTGGGATCGAACGTCTTCGACCAATCGACTGCGGTCGGATACGACGTGTAGCGCGGCGCCGAAGTCGCGTACTTCGTCAGCAACTCGCGCGGGACGACGAGCGGACTGCTCAACGCGTCCTCCAGGCGTGCACGGCTCGCGTCGAGTGCGAACAGCCAACGCTGCGCGAACCGGAGAGCATCAACGCGTCCTCCGCGCACGCACCGCCGCGAACAGGGCTTCCATGCTCGCCACGGGAACAGTCGGAAGGATTCCGCTGCCTAGATTGAAAACGTAGCCGCGTTGAGACGCGAACTCGTCCAGCACGCGATTCATTTCGCGCGTCACGACGGCGGGCGCCGCGAAGAGTGCGCACGGATCGAGATTGCCTTGCAGCGCACAACGTTTGCCGACGCGCGCGATCGCATCGGCGGGAGCGACGCGCCAATCGATGCCGAGCACGTCGGCGCCGCTGTCGGCCATCACTTCGAGCAGTTGCGAGGCTCCATTCACGTACATGATCACCGGCACGCCGCGCGCTTTCGCTCCGGCGACGAGACGCTTCACGTGCGGCAAAATCTGCGCGCGATACACGGCTGCGTCGAGTGCTCCGCCCCATGAATCGAACACTTGCACGACGTCGGCGCCGGCTTCGATCTGCATCTCCAAGTAGGGGATCGAGTTGTCGACGATGCGCGTCATGAGTCTCGCGAACAACGTCGGATCGTCGTAGAGCATCTTCTTCGTGTGGTCGAAGTTGCGACTCGATGCACCCTCGATCATGTAGCTGGCGACGGTCCACGGTGCGCCGCAGAAACCGATGATCGCTTTCGTCGGCCCGAGATCCTTGCGCACGATCTTGATCGCGTCGGCCAAGAAGCGCGTCGCTTGCCACGGATCGAAATCGACGAGGCGTTCGACGTCTGCTGCTGTTCGCACGACAGGCGCGAGCGCAGGCCCCTCGCCCTCGAGGAAGTCGACTTTCATTCCCATCGCCGCCGGCGGCACGAGGATGTCCGAGAAAATCACGGCCGCATCCATGTCGAAACGCCGCATCGGCTGCAACGTGACTTCGGCCGCGAGTGCACTGTCGTGCACCATGTCGAGGAACGATCGACCTGCGCGCGCTGCTCGATACTCGGGCAAGTAGCGCCCGGCTTGTCGCATCACCCACGCCGGCGGTGCGTCGAGCTGTTCGCGACGACATGCGGCGAGGAAGCGCTCTCGTGAATTCATCGTCGACGTCATGCGTTTCTCCGGCCCCGGAGTCTATCGACCGCGACCGCCCGTCCGCTTCAAGACGCCATCGCGATCGACGCGCGCGGGCTCCATTCGCGTGCTGCGAACAGGGCGAACGTGAACGCCCACGCGCCCAGTATGTCGATGGTGTAGTGCAAGTGCGCCAGCATCACCGCCGCGACCATCGCCACGTGTGCGACGAGCGCGATCCAGCGCCAGCGCGGTCGACGCCACAGGTACAAGACCAAGAGAAAGGTCGTCGCCGCGTGCCCTGAAAAGAAGAGATCCTGCGTCAGATAGGCGCGCGCGGAACCGTCGCTGAAGACTCCGACGGGCGACAACAAGTCGAGAAATGCAGCACTGAGATTGCGCTCGCCGAGGCCCGCTCCCGCGTGATCCGGATCGGGAACGCCCAGCGTCGTGACTGCGATGCACACGCCGCGCGCGAGCGACACCAATCCGCCCGTGATCATGTAGCGCACCCAACGCCGCGGCTCGCTCCACAAGAACACGAGGGTGAGCGGCAGATACACGACGAGCCACGCGACGTAGTTGACGCGATCGATCCACGGCACGTACGGCAAGCGCGAGACGAGCGCGTCGTGCAGAACCGGGCCGCGCTGAGTTTCCGACCACAAAGCCAACGCCGTCATCGCCGCGTAGCACGCGAATCGAAACGCCAACGCGCCGGCGATCGACGGTGCGAGCGCGCGCCACGAACGCCGCGAAAGAGTCGGCGATGCGGCGTCGAAGATCGCGCTCTTGCGCGTCGCTTCACTCGGTATCAAGACGTCGGTGCTCGCGCTCATGCCGGGCGCGCAGCTCAGTACAAAACCGTTCTGGAGCGATGGCGCGGCTTGGCGCGATAAGCCGGAGCTCGACCGCGCGCGCGCAGCCACGTGTCGACTTGAACATCCGTCACGGTCACGCCGCTCGAACGCAGTTGCGTCGCGATCGAATCGACGGCGTACACGGCAGCTGCGCGGATCTCGACCTCGCGTTCGGTGTGCGCCGGCACCGGCTCGCCGCGGTCGATGCGTTCGATCAGACCGCGTTCGTAGCGGATGACGCCGTCGACGCGCAGCACGTGCGGAACCACGCTGTCGGCCGACGGCGCGAGCGTGTCCAAGTCGTCGAACGCGCCGAAACCGCTCAGCTCGAACGTCTGCGCCAACTCGATCGCCAAAGCCTGCGCGCGCAGGAAAAAGGGCACTTCCAGGCCGCGGTAGCGCTGCACGTCGTTGAAAAACGGCATGCGCGCGAGGATCTCGACCAACCGTGCGGCCGAGCCATTCGCTGCGCCGATCAGGTCTTCGAAACGGCCGCCGTGGTGCTCGACGAGCGTGGTGCCGAGGTCGCGCAACGACCGTGCGAACAGGTCCATCAGCTCGACGTGGGCCGGTTCGTTCGGGTCCTGGCCGAACCAGCGCGCGCAGTCACCGCTGGCGACGCGTTTCAGATCGGCGGCGGTCGGCGGTCCATTGCGGACGAACTCGTCGGCGAGCGCCCGCACCAAAGTCTGTCCGACGGACAATCCGGTGCGCTTGGTGAGCTTTTGGTGGTAGCCGGATCCGAACCGGACGGCGGCCAAGGTCACGCAGTAGGCGATCTCCGCATGCGCCTCGCCGGCGAAGCGCAGGTCCAGATCCAGCGGTTTGCCGATCCCGTGCGGTCCAGGCGGCATTTCGAATGCCTGGGCGAGCTCGACCACGCGGTTTTGAACCACGCCGACGTGCTGCGCTTCCTCGGCGACTTGGCGCGCGCGCGGACGGATCTCGTGGACCGTGAGCGAGACCGGGCGACCATGAAGAAGAGACACGACCGGAGAATAGCGCTCGTGAAGGCTTTATCACGCGCGCGAGCCGACATCCGTGGAGCACGTCTCAATCATGAGAATGCGACGAGCGCGCATCCGCGGTTCGACCCATGTCGTAGGGCTCGCGGAATGCTGTCGAAAACCATCAGGGCGCGCGTGCAGGACCGCGAAGCCGGCGAACATGCTGAGGGGGACGTGCGCGCCGTAAGAGAGCGTTCCGAGAAATCTCTCGCTCACGTCATCGAGAGCCCACGCCGCTCGAGGCTCGATACCTCGCGCCGTGCGGGCGAGCGCACTGAACAACAGCGTCATCCAGGGAACCCACCGGCCGGAGCGCGCGTCCTAACCTTACCGCGCGACGTGGAATCGTTTTCGTCGTGCGCGGGGTGGTCGCTCGCGACCAGACCCAGCGGGTCGGAACTCCTGACCCAGTCCTCTGCTTCCGAGGACGAACGAAACGCGCGCTCGCAGCCATTTTTGCCCCTAATTCTTCAAATCCAATCGGTAGCCGTCCCCCCTACTGTGTGTACTTCGTCTACACTTCCAAGGCAGGTCTGACGGGGGCTCTCTCACGTCCCCGACCGACTGCGACCTGCACCCCCTCGATTTGCTCCGGAGTTTGGCTGACATGAAAAGTGTGTGGTTGACAAGCGTCGTTCTCTCCACGTGCATCGGCGCCGCGCAAGCCAGCGATCTGAATGTCCGCACCCAAAGCCCGTGGGGCGCCGTCGCGCGCGTTGCACCGGGTGCCACCGTGCCGTTTTCGATCGAGGGCGAGCTTTCTGACAGCGCCAGCGCTGGCCTCGGGCTGTTCACGTTCGATCTGGCGTTCACGGGCGGGCCGTTGATCCCGCTGGGCACGCCGACGACGGTGCCGATGAACAACTTCAGCGCGCCGAAGGGCTTCGTCAATCCGGCGGGGTTCGGCGGGACCCTGCAAGGCGGGGTGTTGCGCCAGATCGGCGGCGGGCAGAACACGATCAGGAACACGCTCGCAGCGACGCCGAACGGAACGGTGATCTTGAACGTCGCGCAGAGCGGTGCGCCAGTCAGCTTGGCCGCCGGTCAACTGACCGCGCCCTACATCACCGGCTCATACTCGCTCGCGCCGAGCAACGTGCTGGCGACGGCCATCCAGTCGGGCCAGGGCGCGAACCCGCTCTTCTGGAAGGTCGATCACGTCGGTCAAGGCGCGATCGCTCCGTTGACGGTCATCGTCCAAGCTGTGCGCCCGACGCGCTCGACCGTCAGGCCCGCGAACAATGAACAAGTCGCGATCGTGATCAGCGCCGGTCCGGCGAACGCCGGCCGTCAATACCAGATGGTCGGTTCTTGGTCGGGCACGACGCCCGGCGTGCCGCTGCCGGGTGGGTTGACACTGCCGCTGAACAACGACCGCTACCTCGAGTACACGACCGCATTCCCGAACGGCCCGATCTTGAAGAACTCTCAAGGTGTGCTCGATGCCGACGGTCGCGCGGTGGTCACTTTCAAGCCGACGATTCGCTTCGTCGGGCTGACGGTCAACCACGCTTTCTATCTGCTGGGCCCGACCAATTTCGTCAGCGAGGCGGAAGCGATCGTCGTTCTGCCCTGAGCCTCCACGCTCGTTTCATCCCTCTTTCAACGTCTCTCAAAACCCTCTCTCAAACCAAACTTCAGGGGCTTGTCCGCGCGAATGCATGCGCGCGGCTGGGCCTTGCGAAAGAAGAGATCATGTCGAATTTCCGTCTCCTCACATCCACCTTCGTCGTCGCCGGCCTCAGTGCTGCGTCGGCGAGTGCGCAGTTCAACAACCAGTGGGCCACGTTCGTCAAAGACACGACGCGCATCGTCAATCCTGACGGTTCGCCGGCGACCCAGATCACGACGGACATCGACGAAAAGGACTACGCCATCGGCGACGTCAACAACGACGGTTGGACGGACGTCGTCGTGGTGCGCAAGAACGGCTGGTCGCAGCTCCCGAACAAGCGCGTCGGCTACTTGATGATGAACGAGAACGGCAAGCTCGTCGATCGCACGAGCCAGTTCGCGGTCGATTCGGACACGGGCGGTGACTTCGGGTTGAGCACGGCCACGGCTGCGCGCGAAGTGCAGCTCATCGACATCAACAACGACGGCTGGCTCGACATGATCACGGCCGCCACGAACTTGACGGCGGGCGATCCGAAGAACCTGACGCACCCGCGCGTCTTCCGCAACAAGGGCAACGTCAACGGCCTTTGGCAGGGGTTCCGCCTCGAGAACTCACGCTTCCCGCAGCTCTATCCGATCGGCAATCCGGGCAATCCGGTCGGTCCGCGCGTGTGCGGTCTGGCCGTCGGGGACGTCAATGGCGACGGTTTCGTCGACATGTACTACGCCGACTACGACGAGACGGAACCGGGTCCGATCAGCATTCCTGAGAACGCGGCGGACGACACGAACGACCGTCTTTTGATCAACGACGGTGCAGGCAACTTCATCGATTCGCTCGAGACGCGCATGACGACGCAGATGTTGTTCTCGACGTTCGGGACGCACGCGGTCATCAAGGACATGAACGGCGACAGCTTCCCCGACATCATCAAGAACACTGCGTTGTTCTCGGCGACGTACGACTCGGTCTCGTATCAGAACCCGGCCAGTCCGGGCACTTTCAACATCTTCCAGATCATCACCGGAACGCCGCAGCCGTACCACTTCGACATCGCGGACCTGAACAACGACACGCGCCCCGACTTGATCGTCGGTGACGATGGTTCGGACCACATTCGCTACAACTCCGGCAACGACGGCCTCGGCCGCGTGATTTGGGCCCCGAACGTCAACTACTCCTACATCGGGGGGATCGGGCAAGGGGATCAAGGCTTCCCCGGCCCGACGGTGGCCGCAGACTTGAACAACGACGGCTGGATCGACGTCATCCAGTCGGACGTGGACGTCGACCTCATCGGCTGCAACCGCCGCATGAGGATCTTCCACAACCCCGGTGGCGCTATCGGCGCCAACATCCAGCTCCGTGAAGAGGCCCAACAGTCGGGCTCGGGCGGCTGGAAGGCCGCTGTCGGCATGTTGTCTGCCGATCTTCAAGGCACGTGGGACTGCGTCGCGTTCGACCTCGACAACGACGGCGACAAGGACCTCATCCAAGGCCGTTGCACCGGCACCTCGATCTGGATCAACCAGCTCTTCGCGGCGCCGACGATCACGAGCTTCTGCGCGGGTGACGGCACCGGCGCGGTCTGCCCGTGCGCCAACAACAGTGTCGCAGGTGCCGGTGAAGGCTGCCTCGACTCGTTCGGTCTCGGCGCCAAGCTCGCCCTCTCCGGCATCGGCCGGGTCGGCGCGGATACGCTCAAGATGAACGGCAGTCGCATGCCGAATGGTGGTCCGTCGCTCTACTTCGAAGGCACGGCACAAATGGCCGCGGGCGCGGGCATCGGGTTCGGCGACGGCAAGCTGTGCGTCGGTGGCACGATCATTCGCCTCGGTGTGAAGTTCAACACCGGAACGGGGACGTCGACGTTCCCGGGTGGCGGGGATCCGCTCTTGTCGGTCGCGGGCATCGTCGCTCCGGGCGACACGCGCACCTACCAGATCTGGTACCGCGACGCGGCGGTCTTCTGCTCGGCCGCGACCTACAACCTGACGAACGGCATGCAAGCCGTCTGGGCGCCCTGATTCGTAGCGCTCATCGCACGTGAGAACTCTCTCTCTCTGATGTGACACCCATGAACATGAATTCGAACGACGGACTCTCCTCCATGGCTAATTTCTCACGTGCGGTGGGTGCAACCGCTTTCCTTGTCGCGAGTTCGATGCTCGCGAACGCACAGCTGCCGCTTCAGCCGCGGATGGGTGATCCGATCCCCGGGTTGACTCCGGCCGAGCTCAATCGCTTCGAGCTCGGCAAGCTCGAGTTTGAGCGAGTCCTGTCGGTTCCCGAAGGTTTGGGACCAATCATGAATGACACGAGCTGCGTGCACTGCCACATTGGGCCAGCCACGGGCGGCGGCGGCACCAAGTCGGTGAATCGCTTCGGCATAGCCGCGAACGGCCCGAATCCCTTTGATCCGTTGGATTCACTGGGCGGATCGCTGCAGCAAGAGCTGTCCATCGACAACCTGAACTGCCTCGAGACCATTCCGCCCCAATGTGACGTTGTCATCGAACGCATCACGCCGCCTTGCTTCGGCTTCGGCTTGATCGAGGCGATCCTCGACTCGGACATTCAGGTGCGCGAAGCGCTTCCGCCCCCGGGTGTGAGCGGCAAGGCGCACATCGTGACGCCGGCCGAAACGCCGACGGGTCCGACGCGCGTGGGCCGATTCGGTTGGAAGGCTCAGGTTGCCACCATCCTCACGTTCACTGGCGATGCGGCCATGCAGGAGATGGGTCTCTCCAACCGCCTCTTCCCGTTCGACAACTCCCCGAACGGTCTCCCGACCACGTCACAGCCGTGCGACAGCGTGTCGGATCCCGAGGATGGACCGGACGCATTCGGCTTCCACAAGATCGATCGGATGACAGACTTCCAGCGCTTCCTCGCGCCTCCGCCGCAGACGCCGAAGCTCGGAATGACCGGGGATGCGCTCTTCAACTCCGTCGGCTGTGCGAACTGCCACGTGTCGACGCCGTTCACGACGATTCCGACCGTCGCCGAGACGGCGCTACAGAACAAGCAGTTCAAACCGTACACGGACTTCCTCTTGCATGATGTCGGGCTGACGCTTGGAGACGGCATTCCTCAGGGCATGGCTACCGAGACCGAATTCCGCACGGCACCCCTGTGGGGAATTGCGGCCCGCGCGGCTGCCGGTTTGCTCCACGATGCTCGCGCCGCCGGCTTCACGGGCGGGGCAACGGGCAACATCGACGCGGCAATCCTTGCTCACGGCGGCGAAGCCAGCGGGGCGACTGCGAACTACGTCGCGCTGAGCACAACCGACAAGGAGCACATTCAGAACTTCTTGATGTCGCTCGGTAGGGCTGAATTCGACATCGAGAACGACAACTCGATCTCCGAAGCAGACTGGTTCTTCTTGCGTCCGATCCTGACCGGACCCGGCTCTTTCCTGACGCCTGATTCAACGGCCGCGGTTGCCGACCTCGATCAAGACGGCGACTTCGACCTGCGCGATCTCGCAGGGTTCCAGCGCGCGTACACGCGGCCCTGATTCGTGTCAGCGCATCTCCCGGCCCGCGATGGGCGACCACACAGGTCGCTGATCGCGGGCCGGGTTCTTTCTTGGCTGGGAATCGGAAGATGTCTGGCTGAGCGCGAGTCCAGCCGCGTGCTCTGCGGTTGCATGGCGACGTGTGCGGTACGACATCCTCTTCCCGATCTCGATCGCGACACTCGCGTCCTGTCGTTCGGTGCCGATCACATCACTCGCCGTGATCCCGAAAGGTGTCGAGCGTCGCGCCGTTGCGGTGCATGAGACTCGAGCGACCGAGCACGCTGAACGATTTCATGCGATCCGCGCGGACGTCTGGGCGTGAAGAGTTGGCGTCAGGGGCCTTGCTTGGCTTTCCGAACATACTCGAATGATTATTAGAGTCTGGTTTCGAACGACCCGCGGGCCGGATACGCCGAGACTTTGGCGACGCTGCGCGCGCGCCTCGTAGATTCGGCCCCGAAGGGCGGTCCGCAGCTCATCCAGCCCCTTACAGGCCCGTGCCAAGTCGGCAAAACGACTCTGCTGTTGGCGCTCGCGGCCGATTTCGGCGACCACGCGCTCTACGTTGCCGGCGATGCACCCGAGTCGTCACTGGCAGGATGCTGGGAGCAGTTGTGAGCCCGCACCGAAGCCATCGCAGCCGAACATGACCGCGCGATCGTCCTGATCGACGCAGCACACTTGCTCTCCGATTGGGCCGCGTGACTGAAGGCAGCTTGGGACCGACCGAAGCGCAAGCGCAGTCCGGTTCACATCGTCGCGACCGGCTCGTCGGCGTTGCGTCTCTCGATTGGGCCGCGTGACTGAAGGCAGCTTGGGACCGACCGAAGCGCAAGCGCATTCCGGTTCACATCGTCGCGACCGGCTCGTCGGCGTTGCGTCTCTCGACAGGATCACGTGAGAGTTTGGCCGGTCGTTTCGAGGGACTGACGCTCACATAGTGGAGCGCGATGGCTCTCATCGATGCGTTCGGCATCGCTGGGGTAGAGGCAGCCGACATGATCGTGAGGCTGGGTGCTTAACCAGGTGCGTCACTTCGCCTTCGTAGCAATCAACTGATCGAGCTCGTGCTTCAGCTTCGCGAGGATGTCGTCATAGCTGAACGCGCCCACGTCCTCTTCGCCGCGTTTCAAATTCACGAAGTTCGGACCGCACCACAGACCCAAATCGGCGTCATCGGTTTCGCCGGGGCCGTTCACGCGACAGCCCATCACGGCGATCGTGAGGTCGTGCTCTTTCGCGTAGGCCGTCATGCGTTTGACGTCTTCGGCGAGCTCGATGAAGCGTTCGTTCTCGACGCGTGAGCACGAGGGGCACGCGATGATGTTGAGCCCCTCGAAGAAATTCGGCGGCACGGAGCGGAAGCGACCGTTCTCGATGTCGTGGATCAACTCGCGGCCAACTGCGATTTCGCGACCCTTGTCGTCGAACGGCAGCGTCAAGCTGACGCGCAACGTGTCGCCGATTCCGCGCGACAAGAGCTGCTCGAACGCGATGCGCGTCTTGATGATGCCTTCGGGCGGCATGCCGGCTTCGGTGACGCCCAAGTGGATCGGAACGTCGGGACGTTCGGCGGCGAACCTCGAATTCGCGTCGATGACGAGACGCGGATCGCTGTCTTTGATCGACACGACGTAGTTCGTGAAGCCGAGGCTGTCGACGATCGCGCAGTGATCGATCGCGCACGCGACGATCGCCGACACATGATCGTCGGGGTACTTGGCGTCGTATTCGGGCGCGATCGAGCCGGCGTTGATGCCGATGCGCAGCGCACAATCGTTCTTCGCCGCGACATCGACGAGGAACGCGACCTTGTCGTGCACCGACTTGTTCTTCTCGTGATGGTGTAGGTGGCCGGGGTTGTAGCGGACTTTGTCGACGAACGGCGCCACCGACTCGGCCAGGCGATAGTTCTCTTGCAGGTCGACGCTCAAACGCGCGTTCGTGCCTTCGCGCAACTTCGCCAGAGCTGTCACGTCTTCGCGACTGTCGACAGCGATGCGGATGAGGTCCGCTCCCGCTTCCGTGAGGATGCGGATCTGGCGTGCCGTCGCTTCGAGATCGCGCGTGCGCGTCGCGGCCATGCTTTGCACGGCGATCGGAGCCGTGCCTCCGATAGCCAAACCGCGGATGTAGATCGTGCGTGTCTTGCGGGGGGGGATCATGGCGAACTTGATTCAGCGGACAGCATAGCCGGAGGGCGCTCCTCGATCTGCGCTCACGGCTCTCGCTGGCGGCCGACGGAATTTCCGAAGAGTTTTCCACCCGCTCTCCACCGCTATGCCGGAAGTGTGGCCGGGAGCGCATCGAGGCAGACGACCAGCGACCGAACCGTGTGATCCCCCTCACCACACGGAATCGGGGTCGACTTCGATGTCTCCCCTTTCAAGCCCCGCGCGACCGTTCTTGCCCCTCCCTTCGTCGCGCGGGGCATTCTCTTCCGCGCGCCATCGAACGATCCGAGTTCGATGGCGCGCGATCTCGTAATCTGCGCTCCACATGAGCACGCAGAGAGCGCGCGTCGTCGTCGTCGGTGGAGGAGTGATGGGTGTCGCGATCGCGCTCCATCTCGCGCGCCGTTGCCATCCGCTCGACGAGCCCGTCGTGTTGCTCGAGAAGTCGCGCCTCGCCGCCGGATCGTCGGGTCGATCGGGCGCGATCCTGCGTCAACACTATTCGGATCGCGAGCTCGCTTCGATGGCGCGCGATTCGTTGCGCGTCTACGCGAACTTGGAAGCGCGCACTGGCCGCACCATCGGTTTTCAACGCACCGGAGTGATCACGTTGGCGGGGCCTGAGCGGCCCGAGATGATCGCGCTCGTCGAGCGCAACATCGCGATGCAGCAGTCGATCGGCATCGACACGCGTCTCATCGAGGCGCGTGAAATGCGCGCGCTCGTGCCTGGACTCGTCGTCGCCGACGGATCGATCGGCGCGTACGAGCCCGACGGCGGCGGTGTCGATCCGATTCGCACCGTCGAGGTGTTCGCGGCACTCGCGCGCGAGGCCGGCGCTGTGACACGGATTGGCGTGAAGGTCACCCGGATCGTGACCGACGGAACGCGCGTCATCGGCGTCGACACCGACGGCGGGCGCATCCTGGCCGACGATGTCGTCGTCGCGACAGGCCCGTGGTCGCGACCGTTGCTCGCGGCGATCGGTTTCGACGCGCCGTTGTCGGTCGTGCGTCCCGAGCAGCATTTTCAGGCACTTCCGAACGATTCGCGGGCCGTCGCGAGTGACGCTGATGCGCGCGTCGAAGACTCGGCGCTCGACCGATTCGGGTTGTCACGCGATGCGCTGGCAGCGGCCGCTCATCCTGTGATCCTCGATCTCGAGCGCGGCTTCTACACGCGTTGTGAAGGACACGCCGGACGAACGCGTGTCGGTCGCATGGACTATTCGCACGACGATCCGATTTCCGATCCGGATGCGCTGGACGAAAGCGTGAGCACCGATTTTCGTCGTTGGGCGCGAGAACAACTCACAGCGCGCTTGCCGATCTACACGGACGAGCCGAGCGTCGGCGCGCAAGTCGGCTTGTACACGCTCACGCCCGATGCTCAGGCGCTGATCGGTCGGCCGCGAGCGTTCACCGGCCTCGTCGTGGTCACTGGATTCAGCGGCCACGGTTTCAAGCTCGCGCCTTCCGTCGGAGAAGGCGTCGCGCAGATGCTGCTCGGCGAAACCGTCAGCGCATTCGATGCAGAGTTCTTCGCTCCCGATCGCTTCGCTGGTCGCACATCGGCGAGCACGAGCGGCGCGTTCGGCCTGTGACCAGCACGACAGAAATCGTCCATTGCCGGCTCGACCACGTCCGCCCCCTATTGCCGACGACCGGAAATTCCGCACCAACCCAGGCGACTTGCGGATACTGACGCGCGAGAAAGGCCGGACGCGTCGACCGCTCTCTCTCATAGCCAGGCAGCATCCGACTCAACCACTCACAGGCGAGATCCATCATGTTCGCTCGCTCGAAAGTCCTCAGCGCTCTTCTCGTCGTCGCCGCCGGCTCCGTCGCTCTCGCCGCTTACCAAAGATTCGCCACGTCGTTCATCAGCGCTCCCGCCGGTGTCGTCGTTCCCTCGACCGCGCTCACGCTGCCGCCCGTCCTGTGGCAACCAGGCCAGGCCATTCCACCGGCTCTCGCGCTCACGAGAGGATTCACGCCGGGACTCGACACGCTTCTCTCGGGCGAACTCGTGATCACGAACGAGCATCAGATGCGTCATGTCTGGCGCACGGTTTTCGGCACGGCGTATGACGCGACGCAGTTCAACTTCCACAACTCATTCGTAGTTTGGATCGGCGGCGGAGCGCTGCCCTTCGACGGCTTCGACATCAGCGCCGTAGAGCGCGTCGACGCTAACTACGCGGGCATGTTTCCGACGACCGGCACCGACGTCGATCCGTTCTTGGCAGTGACCGCGACGACGTTCATCCCCGGAAATCCGCCCGTCGGTCAGCCGCCTTTCTACGCAGTTTCGGCCGTGAAAGTGCCGAGGACGTTCTTCGATGACGTCGTGTTCCACCGCACGATATTCGGCGCGCCGTGAGACCCGAAGCGACCCAACGCACGGATCGATCCTGTCCGCGCGCGCAACGGAACTCTCTCAGTTCTCACGCGTCGTCGGGGAACTGGATTTGGTCCCTTCGACCGGCGAACAGGTCGACGGTGTTCACCGGAGACCCCGGCGTGAACGACGAGGAGATCTCAGCGATGCGCCGGAAGCGCTTTTGAAGGTCCATCGCGCCGAGCAACCCCAGGGTACTGCGTTTGTGTGCTAACGGGGCCCGTATGTATATCCGTGGCATCCAAGGTGCGCTCAGGGTGCTTTTCCAGGGCGGCTGAAGCGGAGCCATCCAGCCTAGGCCTCCATGTGGGGTCTGCCTCAATGGAGCTTACGGACGGTCCGGGCGTAAAGCCCTGCACGGGTCGCGGGACCGTCCCGTTGGACACCAGTCCGAGCACCAAACCCTTCTCAGACCCCATTTCCGACCTTGATCGCGATCGCAACCGTCGTCCAGAACAGATTCGAGTACGGGTTTTCGGCCCATTTGCCCTCGCGCAGGAATTCGATCGGCAGCGTGGGATCGCCGACGAACGGGCGCAGCACCCAACCGACTTTGATGCTGACGAAGGCGTAGAGCGCGAACCACGCGATCAGTGTGAAGCGATGGCGGCGGTCGCGAGCGATCAGCGCTCGATAGTGACGTGCGAGCGTCGCTTGTCCGCACGACATCGCGAGCACGAACGCGACTCCATTCCAGAACAGTGCCGTCGAGTACGCGACTCGATTCGAGTAGACGAACGCTGTGACCGGCGCTAGCGCGCACAGAGCGATCGCAACAGTGCCTTGTGCCGAAACGATGCCGCGCACGGCTGCGCTGAAATCGTCGCGCAGCCCGAGGATCGCGTGCACCACGTAGAAGCTGGGCAGGCATATGCAGAGCGCGAAAACGAGCAGGATCGGCAGTTTGATCGCCGAATACGCGATGCCGGCCGCACTCCAGCCGAGTGAACCCATCGTCGCGCCGTACACGATGCCAGCAGCCAGCACGAGGCGTGCGATCCGGATCCACGGCACGCTCGAAGCGTCGACTGAGAAGCGGCCTCGAGCGCGCAACAGATTCTCGGCGTCGTGACGGATACTAAAACGACCGACGCGTGGATGCGCGCCGTCCACGTCGAAGCGTTGCATCGTGATTCGCTCTCAGTCGAGGAACTTCAGCGCTTGGGCGAGTCCGTGGAAGATGTTCGCCTCGGTGTCGCGGAAGAGTTCCTGCGGCATGTGCGGCGTACCGACGAACGGGCGCAGGAGCCAGCCCATTTGCGCAGCGACCGCGCCGTAGATGACGAACCACGTCAGGAGAATGCGCGTCAAGCGTGAGTTCGACGGTGATTCGGCGCCGTCTGCCGACTCCTGCGCGATCAGTGCTTCGGCCAGTCTGGCGCGCACGAAGCGCATGCCGACCAAGCCGCTCACGGTGAACAACGCCGCGTTCAGGAGTTGCATGAACGGATGGCTCCTCGTGCTGAACGTGAAAAACGCGGTGACAGGCGCGAAGCTCACGAGCACGGCGAGCGAAAGTGCAATCGAAGCCAAGAGCAAGCGCACCGTCTGCGCGAGATTCAGCGTCGATCCCGCGAGTGCGCTGAAGACGTACAACGACGGGCAAGTGACGAGGAGCGTGAGCAAGAACAGGCTCGGCACTTTGATCATCACGGCGATCACGTGCTGCGTTCCGTACGCCTGACCCCATTTCAATCCGTAAAGCGCCATGCACGCGCCGTAGATCGCTCCCAAGATCACGATCGACAGGATGAGCGATTCCACCGACACGATCGGGCGTTCGTGACGCAGGAAATCGCGTGCGCGGTACTCACCGTGCAGCAGTCCTTCGACGAGATCGACGAGTTTGGCCATGCGGCAGGGAAGTCACCACCGTGACGCGATCGAGGCCCAAAGGCGCCGGTTTAAGGCCGATCCAGCCGCTTTGCAATTTCCGTGCACCCGATCCGACGATGCCGGTGACTATCGAGGGGCCCACCATGTCAGTACCCGAACCCTGGTCGAATCCGGAGATGTGGATCGAGCATCGCGACTTCGTGCGGGCGCTCGCGCGGCGACTGCTCGCGGACGAACACGCTGCCGAAGACGTGGCTCAAGAGGCGTGCATCGCCGCGCTCGAGTCTCCGCCGCGTTCGAGTGAAGCTGCGCGGGCTTGGCTGTCGCGAGTGGTGCGCAATCTGTCACTCAACACGCTGCGCGAAAGAGAACGTCGGCGCCGGCGTGAGTTGTCGATCGCGCGCGAGGAAGCGCACGAATCGAACATCGACGCGCGCATCGATGCGCAAAGACGTGTGTTGGAGGCTGTGACGGCGCTGCGCGAACCGTACAAGACGGCCATCTGGATGCGCTGGTTCGAAGGGTTGCCGCCGCGTGAAATCGCGCGACGGACGCAAGTCCCCATCGAGACGGCGAAGAGCCGACTGAAGCGCGGGCTCGCCGAACTGCAGGTCGCACTCGAGCGCGACTTCGGTGATCGCGAGCGCTGGATGCACGCGCTCGCGCCGCTCGCGATCGTAGAACGCACGCTCGTCGGCATGTCGACTTGGGTCCTCGCCGGCGCAGTCACGTTCGCGATCGTGTCGACTTGGGCCGTGAGCGCGTTGTCGAGTTCGAAATCCGCCTTCTACGTGCATGAAAACCGGGTCATCCCGAACTTCGAACGTGGATCGACCGCGACGTCGGAAGCGCCGCCCGATACACGTCTATCGATCCACCGCGAGTCGGAAACGAGTGCCGCTGCGACGTCGCTCCCGATCCACGCATCGTCGGGTGCGACAACAGACGGAATGCCGATGGCACCGCAGGGCCCGGCGTTCGAGCTCGAGCTCGAGCTCCCGAACGGCCTGATTTCAGCCGAATTCTCAGGTGCTCTCGTTCTCGATGGTGCAGCCGGAGGTGTGGAGAAGAAGCAGTTCGCACCCGTTGTCGCCGACCCCAGTCCGCGTGTTCGTTTCGCTCGTGAGCCACGCACGAGTCTCTTCGGCGGCGGAGCGCGATCGACGTGGACGCTCACGCTGACGAGTCTCGACGGACTGTGGCGCGGGGAAAGAAGGCTACCCGCGATCATCGAGAACGAACCCACTCGTGTGCGCATCCTATTGGAGCCGCGAGCGATCGTGGAAGGACGTGTGCGTGATCGCGCGGGCAAGCCCGTCGCGGCAGCTCGTGTGCGCCTCCGCACCGCGAATGGAACACTCGTCGATGAACTCACGACGGACGGAGACGGGCGTTGGAGTTCGATGGGGCTCGTGCTGGAGCGACTCACGATCGAAGCACGATCGATTGCGCATCCGCTCGCGACGACGACGGTCGAGTTGCTCGCGCTCGAACGAAAAGAGCTCGAAATCGTGCTCGAATCGTGCGCAACGACCACGCTGACCGGCCGGCTCACGAGTCGAACCGGAAGTCATGTGCCGAGCGGAGCCGTGCGCGTCGCGAGCGGAGACGACCCGACGTTCGTGACTCTGGCCGAGATGACGCCCGCTTTCGATTCACGAGACGGCGTGTATTCGTTCGCGATCGAATCACTCGCCCCCGGCACGTACACGATCTACCCGCCGATGGACGACGGGTTCGCGTGGAGCCCGGCCTACGTGACCTCGACGGTGCCGTCTCTTCCAATCGTGTTCACGTGTCGCGACGACGTGGAGGCGCGTGACGTCGCACTGCGCGCGCGGAGAGCGGACGACGGATCCGCGTTGAAGAATCTGCGCGCGACCATCCTCCTCGATCGATACGGCGCCGGACGCAAGCAGGCGATCGCGATCGAACCACGCGTTCTGCTCGACGAAACGAGCACTGGTGAAGCACTTTTCCGGAACATCCCCAGCGACATGCGCGGCTGGTGGCTCGTCGAAGCCGACGGTTGTGCGTCGGCCTGGGGTGAGTTGAGCGCGCTCACGCGAAGCAACGGCCGCAGCGAGACGACGGCAGCTCTGGAGGCCGGTTGGACCGCGCGATTCTGGATCGGCACACGCGACGAATTCGGCCGCGAGATCGGAATCGAGAACGCGCGCATCGTCACGCGGGGCGGCACCTGTCTGGCGACGAGCTCGGAGGACGGAATCGCATACTTGGACTTGCTCTACGACCCAGGTCGTCTACGCGTCGAACTCCCGGGTTGGCGGATGGTGACCATGGAAGGTTTCGCGAACGGCAAACTCGCCAGTCGGCGCGTTTCGCACCGCGTGTGGCTCGAGCGCCAATGACGGCCGGCAGGTTCAGTCGCTGACCCAGGCCGGGCACGCGCTTTTGCGCTCCACTCCGCGGCGGTCGTACGGGCCGTTTCCTGCGGCACAACCGGCGTTCTTCCCAAATCTCGGTGTGGTTGGAGAGGCTCATGATCGGCTCGACGAAGCTAGTGTTCCGCGGCATGGCGACCGCCTTCATGCTGCTCGTGCTCGCTGCGCTGGTTCGCGCAGACCACAAAGACGCGCGTCTCGGTTTCACGATGCAGACGCCGCGCGGTTGGACTCCGTTGCCGATGAAGGTCGACGAGAAATGGCTCGTCGCTGCTTATCAATCCGACAAGCCGAATTTTTGGACGGACAAGGCCGGCGGCTGGACCAATGAACATCGGCCCGACTGTCAAGTGATCGCCTTCGTTTCGGAGGACGTCAAAGCCAAGGCGAAAGTCACCAAGGGGCAAGACAAGAAAGGCAACGAGTCGATCTTCATCGAGTTCGACAGTCCGTACAAAGACTACAAGGATTACATGCAGCGTCGCTACACGGGTGGCGGCTGGTTCATCGACAAGGAAGAGCAGATCACCGTCAACGACGTCAAGGTCACAGCGTACGAGATTCGTGTCGACAAGCTCAGCTACAACGGCCCGAAGCGCATTCTCACTTGGATCTACCACGTCAGTGACGTCGACATCGCCGTTCAGTTCGAGATGCTCACCGACGCCGCGCCCAAGGTCCAACCTGAGATCGTGCGCTGTTTGAAATCGTTCAAAGCGATCCAGCGATCGGGTGAGGCACTGACGAACAGTGTCTCGACCGGTAGGCGTATGACGCTCTTGGACATGGACGAGGTCAGCCCTGAAGAGCGGAAAAACGCGCGCATTTCGCTCGAACGCGAGGCGCACGATCTGGCGACGAAGAAACTGACCGAGGGCTGGACCGCGAAACGGATGGGGCGCTTTTACGTACTCAATCACGCCGACGAAAAGTTAGCCAAATCGATCGTGGAGCAAGCAGAAGCCGTGTGGAGCTGGCTCGACGAGACGTTTCCGTTCATAGGCGACAAGGAGTACGTCCGCTCACCGATCATCCGCATCTGCAAGGACCAGAACGAGTACAACGCGTTCAATCGCACCGGCGGTTGGAGCTTGAACGACTTGGAGATCGTGACATGTCAGGACTACGGCGGCTCGACTTCGTGGATGGTCGAGGTCGTCAAGACGCGCATGCTCGACATCTGGTTCGAAGACCGTGATCGCGACCTGTACTGGGCCATGCCTCGTTGGCTCAAAGACGGTCTGTCGGAAGTCATCAAGAAGTTGAAGGTGAAAGGGAACAAGGTCGTCTTCGGAACGAACGATTGGGCGCGCGACGAAGTGCGTCAGGCAATACGCGACGGAACGTTGACCAAGCCGCGCGAGCTGATGACGCTCAGCAACGACGAGTTCTGGAAGGATTTCTGGAAAGCACAGCAAGCTTCATCGACGCTCGTCGGGTTCTTCGTCAGCGGTGTGGCGGCCAAGAATCCGCGTACGAAGACCGTGCTCGTCGACTACGTCAAAGCGCTCAAGAGCGTTCAACTCGCCATCAGGACCGAAGAGAAGGCCAAAGGCGACAAGGACACCACCCAGCCCAAGACCGAAGAGGAGGAGGACGCCGCGTTCAAGAATCAGCGACAGGGTTACAAGGAAAAGGAGAAGCGCATCCTCGAAGAAACCCAGCGCAAAGCATTTTCGGGCTGGAGTGACAAGGATTGGGACGAGTTCCACGACGCCTACACGAAAGCAATCAGCTGAGATGAGGCTCATCACGACGGCTAGGTTTTTCGTCGCGCTCGCGTTTTGCTCGTCATCCTCCTTCGCGGGGGACATCCTCATCCTGAAAGACGGTCGCATCTTCGAATGCGACAAAATGGTGCGCACGGCGATCGGCATCGAGATCACCTTCAAGAACGGCGTCGTCCAAGTGCCAAGTGATTCGATTCAGGACGCGGTCCTCGCCTCGGATGCGACTCTGCCTCCGGCGACGGACGAAGAGAAAGTGAACGCCGAAAAAGGCCTCGTTCGATTCGAAGGCAAGTGGGTTCCGCTCAAGCGTCGCGAGGAACTGGTGGCGAAGAAGCTCGCGCAAAAGAAGGCGGAGATCGAATCGATCCGCTCTCACGGCGAGTGGCGCAACCGCTACATCGAGGAGACGAAGCCGTTTCGCTACGAATACACGGTGCCACCGCACATTTTTGCCGAGTTCAAGGACGCGATGGAGGCGTACTACCAGCAGTTCGTCAAAACCTGGCGCATCACCACGAAGAGCAGCGACCCGAAATTGCCGGTAAACATCTATTACGACGAGAAGAGCTATCACCAGGTGTCCGGCGCGCCGAACGGAGCGCTCGCCTACTTTCGTTTCGTCAAACCGTGGGATCTGAACACCTATTACGAGCGACTCGATCCGGAGTACAGCAAGCACGTCCTCTATCACGAGGCCAATCACTACTTGCAACTGCTCGTCGACACGAGCTTCGCCGTGCCGCATTTTCCAGGGGAAGCGCTCGCCGAGTACTACGGCGCGAGCAGCTGGAATCCCACGACGAAGAAGTTCGAAACCGGACTGATCCAAGAGGGGCGGTTGTGCGAAATCCAAACCGACATCGCGGGCGGCGAACGCCTGACGTTGGAGACGCTGATCACCACCGAAGGCATGTATCAGCACTACACGTGGGGCTGGTCGCTCGTTCACTACTTGATGAACGACACGCGCTATGCGGACAAGTTCCAGAAGTTCTTCTTCGCGCTGTCGAAGAGCCGCGACGCGAAGCGCGAGAAAATGGACGTCGACAATCTGTCGACGATGAAGCAGGACGAAGTGTGGAAGCTGTTCCGCGCTGAGCTTGGACTCAAGGACGCAGACGCCGTCCGCAAGCTCGAAACGGACTGGTACAACTACATCGATCAGAAGCTCGTGCTCGTGACGGCCTCTGGACTCGCGAAGGCCGGTTTCGCGGCTGCTGGAACCAATCGACCGATCAAGGCTCGTCGGTTCTTCAAAGAGGCCATCGAGAAGGGCTCGACGAACCCGCTCGTTTTCCATCGCTACGCCGAGTTGCTGGAAATGGACGGCAAGTCCTCCGACGCCAAAGCGATGCTCGAGAAAGCGATCGCGTTGAATCCGCTCGAGGGCAAGTTCTACAACGCACTTGGGCACCGCCTGAAAATGAAGGACAACCCAGAGGGCTCACGCTGGATCGCGTTGGGCGAGGAGCTCGGTTACGAGGACGATTGGATCGATCTCTCGGAGATCGATCCGAAGGGCAAGGGCAAAGACAAGGGCAATTGAGACATCCGCTCGCCCTGCCGCTCTCCTGAGTTAGTATGAGAGGGTTCCATCGGCGCCTCCCCGTCGAATTTTCAGCTCGCGTCGCGATCTCTATCTCTCATCACCGGGTCGTCGCATGCACGCACGTTTCCTCTCCGTCGTGTTCGTTTCCGTCGCGTTGTCTACTGCTGCTCAGAGTCAAACTCGAGCCGGTACCACGGAAGCACTGACTGTGTTTCGAGCTCGTTTCGGTGAGCGGTGGTCGGCTGCCGTCGATCCGCTGACGAAGCGTGCCGAGATGATCTACGGCGGACGAGCGGGGTGGGCCGGTCAGCCCATCAGCGACGAGGACTGGATCGCGCGCGCGCAAGTTGCGATCGCTGCGTCGAGCGGTCTCCACGGCGTCGACGTCACGTCACTCGTACCGGGTCGCGTCACGTTGATCCCGCTGGGCCAAGTCGGCAGCGGCGACAAGTGGTCGGTCGAGTTTCGTCAGGCGTTCGGCGGAATCGACGTAGAAGACGGCGACATCGTCGCGTTGTTCGATGCGCGCGGCGGACTGTTGTCGATTCAGAATCACGCGCTCGCCGACGTCGAACAAATCGACCTCGATCCGTTGGTGACAGCGGAGACTGCTCGTGAACAAGCGCGGCTGGCCTTCGAGAAAGAGCACGCTCCGATCGCCGAAACGATCAGCGCCGCCACGCTCGTCATCCTGCCCGTCGATCGCACCGACTCGCGCGTCGGGCAACTCGCGTGGCGCGTCGACGTCGAGTACGCGCCGAGCGACGCGGAGCCGACCGGACGCCGCTACTGGATCGACGCCCGCAACGGGTATCCGCTGCGCGACGAGACGAACGTGCACGCTTTCGACATCTCGGGGAACGTCTCGATGTTCGCGACACCGGGTAGCGCTGCCGACACAGCGGGAAATCCGGAAGCACTCATGCCGGCGAAGTACCTCCGTATCCAGCACTCGACCGGCACGGTGTTCACCGACATCGACGGCAACTTCACGATTCCCGGCGCGACAGCTCCCGAAACGGTGACCCTGAGCTTCTCGGGGCTCTTCGGTGCGGTCGACGACGTCCCCTCGGGTCTTCCGCACTCGGAAGTATTCACGCTCAATCCCGGCCCGGGCAACAACGTCGTCCTCAACGGCGCAGCTTTCGACACGATCACGGCGCAGGCCAACATCTTCAATCACACAGCGACAGTGCGCGATTTCATTCGAAGCACCATCCCGGGAGATTCGACAGCGGACTTCGTCGCCGTCGGTCACGCGAACGTCGCAGCGACGTGCAACGCGAATTTCAACGGCAACTCGATCAACTTCTTCGCGGCGGGCGGCAACTGCAACAACACCGGCTTTTCCACGGTAGTGGGCCACGAAGACGGCCATTGGCTCAACGTTCTCTACGGTACGAACAACGGTTCGGACGGTATGGGGGAGGGCAATGCCGACGTGTTCGCGCTCTACACGTTCGACACGCCGCTCAACGGCGAAGGCTTCTTCACGAACGGCGGCGCGGTTCGCACGGGCAACAACACACGGCCATTCTGCGGTGATTGTGCGCCGAGCTGTAACGGTCAAGTGCACCGCGACGGCGAACCGTGGATGGGTGCCGCGTGGAAGTTGCGCGTGAATTTGAACAACTCGCTCGGCAACGTGGTCGGAGACCACACTGCGAACCTGCTCTTCCTTGGTTGGATGAACGGCTACAACCAGCGCACGATTCGCTCGATCATCGAGTTGCAGTGGTTGATCCTCGACGACGACGACGCGAACCTCGCGAACGGAACGCCGCACGCGATCGACATCAAGAACGGTTTCAGAGCGCAGGGCTTTCCCGGGTACGAGATCGAGTACGCGAGCACAGCGACCCTCGCCGACCAGACGTGTGAAGCGAGCTCATACTCGGTCACGACGACTGTGTCGACCTTGCAGACCACCACGATCGCGAGCGTTTCCCTGCGTTGGCGCGTGAACAGCGGTGCGTGGGTGACGACGGCGATGACCCCGACGGGCGGCGCCAATTGGAGTGGGAGTATTCCCTACGTCGTCTCACCGGCGAACGTCGAGTACACCGTGACCGCGACGGATTCGGCGGGGAACACGAAGGACGGTTTCTGCGGCACGCGTTCGTTCTTCATCGGCCAGATCGTCGCGTTCGCGTCGGACGATTTCGAGTCAGCGGGCACGTGGACGACGGGATCGGTGGGCGACACTTCGAACCTGAACAACGACTGGGGACGTGGAGTTCCGAGCGGGAAAACAGGCACTTCTCAGGGTGTCGCATGGTCCGATCCGGCG